>Ga0247841_10002562_pt1 | contig 35897 bp, 25 predicted proteins | sample LaCruzMarch2015__2_FD_192410 | JGI IMG/M metagenome (GOLD analysis project Ga0247841, IMG submission 192410) | Freshwater microbial communities from meromictic Lake La Cruz, Castile-La Mancha, Spain - LaCruzMarch2015_18m | ecosystem: Environmental > Aquatic > Freshwater > Lake | place: Spain... | reverse complement strand
TGGTACGATCCGTGGCGACTATACTTTAGATTCATATGAATTAGCTAGTCTCGATAGTCGCGCAGTTCGTAATTTGATTCATTGCTCCGATCCAGTGACTGACGCCGTTAGAGAAATTCCGATTTGGTTTAGTGAAAATGAAATTTTGAAGTATCGTTTAATAGCTGAGCAAATTTTATATGATATAAATTTGGATGGCATTAAGGAGTAGAAAAAATATGGAGGAGCAGGCAAAGAAAAAATTTATAATGAAAATCGGAATTATTTCTTTTATGGTCCTAATCCTGATTTTTTGGATTTTAAATATTAGAAATGTTTTTCAGGGCAATCCTTCAATTAATAATGTTCAAAAGACGACTGAATCACAAAAATTACAAGCTGACTTTAATCAAGCGATTGATAAAATGAGTCAGAGTTTAGATAAGATTAGTGCTACAAACGAAAAATTAAAAACAGCTAGTAGTTCTTTATTGAGTGAATTAATGGCGGGAATAAATAATATTGCCTCTTCAACTAATAATTCCTCAACTTTTTTGGCTACTAGTTCTTTGTCTGAAGCTTCCAGCTCTCCTTTAGTCGAGGTGCCAGCTAGTTCAACGCCTATTAACGATAGTTGTCCTCCTTATATAAATTGTATGCCTTCTGTTGGCGAAGCCAGGCCTTGCCAGATTCCAGTGGGCTGCGAAGGAATAACTCAAATTGCCTATTAATTTTTATTTATGCCAAAAGCTGATAAAGAAACAAAAAAGAATATTTCTGAAGATGCCCCGGAAATAATTACTAACTCTCGTCGTCAAACCGAATATGGGATTATTGAGGACCAACCGCTTGTCGATGAAATGAGCAAGTCATATTTGGAATATGCCATGAGTGTTATTGTTTCCCGTGCCTTGCCTGATGTGCGTGACGGTTTGAAACCAGTGCATCGTCGTATTTTATATGCGATGTGGAGCATAGGCTTAAAATCAAGTGCAAAATTTAGAAAATCAGCTACCGTCGTCGGTGAAGTATTAGGTAAGTATCATCCTCATGGCGACAGTGCTGTTTATGATTCAATGGTTCGTATGGCGCAGGATTTTTCGATGCGTTACCCACTTGTTCGTGGTCAAGGTAACTTTGGTTCCATGGACGGAGACAATGCGGCGGCGATGCGTTATACTGAGGCGAAATTATCAGCCATTTCTGAGGAAATGCTTTTTGATATTGATAAAGATACGGTTGATTTTATTCCTAATTATGATGGTAGTCATAAAGAGCCACGTGTCTTGCCTTCAAAATTGCCAAATTTATTACTTAATGGAACGATGGGTATCGCTGTTGGTATGGCGACCAATATTCCACCGCATAATTTAAGAGAGTTGGCTGATGCCATCGATTATTTAATTGAAAATCCAGAGGCAAGCGTTGAGGATTTAATGAAATTTGTTAAAGGTCCTGATTTCCCGACTGGTGGAATGATTTATGATAAAAAGGAAATTTTGGAAGCGTATGCTACTGGTAAAGGTGGCATTGTTTTACGCGGAAAAGCGGAAATTGAAGAAGAAAAAGGGGGCGGTTTTAGAATTGTAGTTTATGAAATTCCCTATCAAGTAAATAAGGCTGACTTAGTCGAAAAAATTGCTGATTTAGTTAAAGACAAAAAAATCGAGGGCATTAAGGCGCTGCGTGACGAGTCAGATAAGGACGGCGTGCGCATTGTTATGGAACTTAAAAAAGATTCTTATCCAAAAAAGATTTTAAATAGTTTATATAAACATACTTCTCTCCAGACAACTTTTCATTTAAATATGTTAGCCCTCGTTGATGGTATCCAGCCAAAGGTGCTAACTTTAAAAATGATTCTTGAGGAGTATATTAAGCATCGCGAAATAGTTATTCGTCGTCGCACGCAATATGATTTAAATAAAGCGAAGGATCGCGCCCATATTTTAGAAGGCTTAATGATTGCTTTAAAACATATCGATGAAGTAATAAAAACGATCAAGGCTTCTAAAGATAAAGAAATCGCTAAAGTTAATTTAATTAAGAAATTTAAATTATCTGAGCGTCAGGCCGTGGCGATTTTAGAAATGCGTCTGCAAAGTTTAGCCAATCTTGAGCAGCTAAAAATTGAGCAAGAATTAAAGGAAAAAATGGCTTTAATTAAAGAACTAGAAGCGATCTTAAAATCAGTCGCGCGTATTAGAAAAATTGTTAAAGATGAATTAAAAGCTTTAGCTGATAAATTTGGTGACGAAAGAAAGACGGCTGTTATTGCTCATGGTGTTAAAGAATTTAGTATTGAAGACTTAGTGCCCAACGAAGAAACAGTTGTTATGATGACACGTGACGGTTATATTAAGAGACTTGAACCGGATACTTTTAAAGTTCAAGCCCGAGGTGGCAAGGGCGTGATGGGGCTTACAACCAAAGAAGAAGATACGGTTGAATTTATGTTTACCTCGTTAACTCACAATGACGTTTTATTCTTTACGACCAAGGGGAGAGTTTTCCAATTAAAGGTTTATGAAATTCCGCAAGCTTCTCGCGTTGCTAAGGGGACTCCGGTTGTTAACTTTTTGCAACTAATTGGCGGAGAGCAAGTTTCTTCCATATTGCCGCTAGACAAAGCTGTTTTTAGTAAGTATCTTTTCTTTGCGACGGAAAAAGGTCTGGTTAAAAAAGTTGAGTTGAGTGCCTTTAGTAATGTTCGTCGCTCTGGCTTGATTGCTATTAAGATTAAAGATGATGATAAATTGATTTGGGTAAAACCAACTTCAGGTAGCGATCATATTCAGATTGTTACAGCTCACGGTCAAGCGATTAGGTTTAAAGAAACAGATGTCCGGGACATGGGTCGCGGTGCGGCCGGTGTTCATGGCATAAGATTACATAAAGATGATTTAATCATCGGCATGGGTATTGCTAAAACCGATAAGGAGAAAAAAAGAAATTATCAAATATTAACAATCATGGCCCATGGTTTCGGTAAGCGCACCGAATTAGCCTCGTATAAGGTTCAGGGTCGCGGCGGCAGTGGTATTAAAACAGCTAAAGTAACAGATAAGACTGGAAATATTACTAATGCTTTCTTAGTTAATGCTGATAATATGGTTGATCGTGATTTAATAATTATTTCTGAGAAGGGCCAAGTAATTCGCACGCCCTTTAAGACTGTCAGTGTTTTGGGCCGCGATACGCAGGGTGTAAGAATTATGCGCTTTAAAGAAGATGACGATAAAGTAGCTGGTGTCACTTGGGTATAAATTTAGAGACCGGCTTTCTGCCGGTCTTTTAGCGATAAACATATGAAAAAGTATATCCGTGAGTTTAAAGAGTTCGCAGTTAAAGGTAATGTTATTGATTTAGCCGTGGCGGTTATCATTGGTGGCGCATTCGGTAAAATAGTCTCGTCCTTGGTCGCCGATGTTATTATGCCTTTAGTCGGGTTTATTATTGGAGGAATTAATTTTACTAATCTAAAATGGATTTTGAAAAAAGCGGTTTTGGATGGGACAGGAGGAGTTCTTCAACCAGCTGTTGTTATGAATGTCGGCGCCTTTTTACAGAATATTTTCGACTTTGTTATTATTGCTCTCGTAATTTTCTTAATGGTTAAAATAATCGGACGTCTTAAAAAACAATTAATCAAAGATGAAGTGACGGGCGAAGTTGTGCCAACACCACCGACCAAAGATCAAGAACTTTTAACGGAAATAAGAGATTTGTTAAAGAAATAAAAGCAGTCTTTAATTTGACTATATGAATAATTATCTTAATATAATTCTTTTAGCAATTTTGCTTGTCGGCGTTATTGCCGTTATTATTTTACTATTACGCCGAAAAAGTGACAGTGGTGATGCTAAACTTGATTCGCTGGCCGAACGCCTAATTCAACAATCAGAAAAATTAGCTAATTTATCTTCACAAAATAGTGAATTGCGTCAGGAATTGGATAAAAAATTATCTGAGACTCATCGCACTAATCAAGAGCAGTTCGGGCAAACAACGAGGATTGTGCAAAATATTACTGCCCAATCGGCTAAATTAATTGCTGAAGTTACTGAGAAACTAACAAAACTTGATGAGACTAATAAACAAGTAGTAAATTTTTCCGCCCAACTGCAAAGTCTTCAGGATATTTTAAAAAATCCGAAACAACGTGGAGTTTTGGGAGAATATTTTTTAGAAGAAACTCTGAAAAATGTTTTACCTCCCGGCTCCTATGAAATGCAATATAAGATGGGCAAAGATGAAAAAACAGGCAAAGATTTAATCGTTGATGCGGTTGTTTTTGTAAAAGATAAAATTATTCCTATTGATGCTAAGTTTTCTTTAGAAAATTATGAAAGGATTTTAAATGCTCCTGATCAAGAAAGTCGGGATAAACTTGAGCAGGTTTTTAAACAAGATTTAAAAAATAGAATTGATGAAACCGCAAAGTATGTCTTACCAGAAAGGAAAACAATGGAATTTGCTTTTATGTTTATACCATCAGAAGCGATCTATTATGATTTACTCGTTAATAAGGTGGGTGCAGTTAAAGTTAATACTCGTGATTTAATCGAATATGCTTTTCGCGATAAAAAAGTAATTATTGTTTCCCCAACTTCCTTCCTCGCTTATTTGCAAACGGTGCTCCAAGGCTTAAAAGCGATGCAGATCGAAGAAAAAGCTAAGGAAATTCGCGTTAATATTGAAAAATTAGGCAAACACATGAATAGTTACGATGAATTTATGAAGAAATTAGGCCTAAGCATGTCAACAACGGTAAATCATTACAATAACGCTTATGTAGAGTTTAAGAAAATTGATAAAGACGTTATGAGAATAACCGACAAAGAAAGTACAATTGAAGTTTTGAAAATAGAAAAGCCGAAAAATGTTTAAATATGAATTAAACAACCAAGATAAAATAAATGAAACAATCATTCAAGTGGTTGTTTTCTTCGATTTGTTTGATTTTCCAGTTACGGCTTATGAGCTTTGGCAGTATTTGGATAAGAAAGTAAGTCTTCAAGATATACTTTGTGTTTTAGAATCGAGATCAGAAATAGAAAGTAAAAACGGACTTTATTTTTTGGCCGGAAGAGGAGAAATTTTAAAAATAAGACAGGCGAGACATAATTACTATTGGCGTAAATATAAAATCGCCCAAAGATTTGTTGGTTATTTTAGCTTCCTACCCTTTATCAAGGTGATTGCTTTAGCGAACTCGATTGGTCAATTTAATCTTCGCGATGGTAGCGATATAGATTTTTTTATTATAACTTCAGTGCGACGAATTTGGTTGACGCGTTTATTTTGCGCGGGAATTGCTAAGATACTAAATAGTCGCCCAACGCCAAAAAATAAAAAAGACAAAATATGTTTAAGTTTTTATATTAGTGAGGGGAATTTAAATTTGGACAATTTACAGATAGTTGATGGTGATCCATATTTTTTCTTCTGGCTACGTAGTCTTGTTTTGTTGTATAATAAAGATAAGGTTTATGAGAAGTTTTTAGTCGCTAACCGTCTATCTTTCAGTGAGGTGTTTGGCCAATTGGCGGATAACATGCCGGTCACAGAACAGAAGATAGTAGCACCAAGCCAAATGTTAAATTTTTTCGAGCAAGAGGCTAGAAAAATTCAGTTGATCGTTATGTCTCCAGCTTTAAAAAAGGCGATGAACAATTCTATTGGCGTGGTCATAAACGACAATATTATAAAATTATACTTACAAGATAAGCGTCTCGAGTACGCCGAAAAATATGCAAACAGGATTCGTCAAATTTTTAAAAAAAACAACTGAATATTTTACTTATTTATTCATTATTATTTTGCCCTGGCAGACAAAATTAATTTTTCGTCCGAGCGAGACAAATTATTCCGAAATTAGTCTATATTTGAGTCATGGTTTGCTTATATTAATTCTCTTTTTGTTTTTAGCAGTACGACGCCTCGAAAAAAGTGAAGATCTTGAATACCGACCACTCGTTTATTCTTTAGCGGCCCTAGAATTGTTTATTTTTATTTCAATCTTTTTTGCGCCCGATAAGTTGCTGGCTTTTTATAGATATTTCATTTTTTTGGCCGGCTTAAGTTTGTTTTTTATTTTTCGCTCTGGCACCGCGCTGCGTAACTATGAAGACACCTTATTAAATAAAGTTGCCCTGGTTTACAGTTTGCTTATTAGTATATTATTTCAAGCCATTCTTGGTATATATCAGTTTTTGACACAAACCTCTTTTGCTAATAAATATCTAGGGCTAGCCGCACATAACCCTTCTACTTTAGGAACGGCTGTTATCGAAACAGCTAATGGCCGTTGGCTCAGAGCGTATGGCGGTCTAGACCACCCTAATATTTTGGGAGGTGTTTTGGCAATTTCTTTAATTTTTACTGCCTATTTTTTAGCCAAAAAGAAAATGCTTAATACCCGTAAACAAGTTTGGTCATCAATTTTCCTTTTCGTTTTTTACTTCGTTTCTCTTTACGCTTTATTTTTTACTTTTTCGCGAAGTGCCTGGCTTGCTCTCGCGCTTGGGTATCTTGCGCTTTTAATAATACTTGTGGTTAATAAAGATAGGTGGATTCTTAGTCGTTTTATTGCTTTGTTATTTTTTTCACTTGTTTTGGTTGGTATCGTAGCAGCGCCCTATCAAGATTTATTAATTGTTCGTCTTGAAGCGGAAACACGGCTAGAGCAGAAATCTGTTACAGAAAGACAGAACTATATTTATCAAGCTAAAGAATTGCTTAAGAAAAATTTTTTGACCGGAGTGGGTGTTGGTAATTATGGCGTGGCGGTTGGTTTAGCTGACAATAATAAAAAACCCGCCTGGGAATATCAGCCGGTTCATAATACTTTTCTTTTGCTTTTGGTCGAAAGTGGTCTTCTCGCCTTCTTGTCTTTTTTGGCTTTTCTTTTCTTTTTAATAAGAAGTGGTCGTCGTGAAATATTTGCTTGGGCAATTTTAGCACCGCTTTTAATTTTAATGCTTTTAGATCATTGGCTTATAAGTTTGCCTTTCGGGATTTTATTTTTCTTCTTCCTTCTGAGTTTAATTTGATAATTTTTTTGTAAGTAAAGAAGATCCGTTTCTAGATCGTTCAATATTTTATTAAAGATAAGAGCTTTCGGGCTCTTATCTTTTTTTGTCTGTTGTTTTATTAGGCTGAGGATAGCGGCTATAGTTCCAAAATAATCTTCACTTTTAACATGAAACTTTACGCTGGCCTCATCTTTTACTACCCAAACCAGTGGAGTAATTTGGTACTTTTTAGGCATAAATAATTTGGGGATTTTAAATAATGCTCGCAAATTTATTTTTGCCAATAATTATATGGTCAAGCACTTCTATGCCTAAAATTTGACCAGCCGCAATCAGTTTATTAGTTATTTCCACATCAGCTTTACTGGCTTTTAAAACTCCTGAGGGGTGATTGTGGGCAATAATAAGAGCCGCCGCTGAATATTCTAGCGCGGGACGGAATACTTCCCGCGGTTGGACAATTGACGCATCGAGGGTGCCAATGGAAATTACTTCATCATGAATTAATTGATAATGGGTATTAAGATAAAGACCACGAAATTGCTCTTTATTGAGATGGCCCATATCTTTTAGATAATTATAGGCTTGTTGGGCGGTGCGGATTGTAATCGAGCCACCGGGCTTTTTTTGATAAAAACGACGACCGAGTTCGAAGCAAGCGACAATTTGGCAAGCCTTTACTTGTGGTATTTTAAGATCACGCTCAATAATTGTTGGATCTTTTTGATAAGCAATTCCTTTTTCACCATATTCGCGTAGCAAGCGACTCGCCATCGAGAAAACTTCTTCTTTTTTTGTACCTACGCCAAGGACAATCGCGAGTAGTTCAATTGAGCTCAGGGCGCCAACACCATTTTGAACTAATTTTTCGCGCGGCTTCTCTTCGTTAGGCAAATCCCTAACCGCCAGAATTTTATATTGCTTTCCATGATTTAGAACGAAATTTTGATCACTTATTTTATAAGCCATATAGTTTTAGTTGATTAAATGAAAAATTGTATCCACCTTTAAATTATAGCAAAAATGTGATAAATTTAGAACATCTTAAGTTATATAAAAAAATATTATGAATAATTACAAAAAATCAATTCTGTCAAATAAGGTCCCAGTTTATATGATTCCGATAAAGGGGGCGAAAGCAACAACTGCTTTGATTATGTTTAAAACTGGGTCAAAGTATGAAACCAAAGAAAATAGTGGAATTTCTCATTTTCTTGAGCACTTATTTTTTAAAGGGACACAAAAAAGACCAAACACCTTAACGCTGTCTAGTGAAATGGACTCCTTGGGCGGCGAATATAACGCATTTACTTCGAAAGAATATACGGGCTACTGGTTTAAAGTCGCTAATAATAAGTTGGCTAAAGCCCTTGATATCTTGGGTGATATGCTTTTTAATTCGCTATTTGATTCAAAAGAAATTGAGAGGGAAAAGGGGGTTATTATTGAGGAGCTGAATATGTATGAAGATAATCCGCAAATGCATATTGAGGACATTTTTGAGATGGTTCTTTACGGAGATACGCCAGCGGGTCGGGAAACAATTGGTACTAAGGAGAATATTCGAAATTTTAAGCGCGAGGACTTTATAAAGTATTTGCAGACCCAATATGGCGCTAATAGCGTTTATGTTGTTTTGGCTGGAGCAATTAAGCCAAGCAATAAAAAATTAGCAAATAAGATTTTTAGTGAGTTTAAAAATAATAAGCAACAGGTGAAGGAAACGGTTATTGAAAACCAAAAAACTCCGCAATTGAAAATTTCCCCGAAAAAGACTGATCAAGTGGCCCTGTCTTTAGGCGTAAGAACGGTTGCCGCCGATCACCCTGATGAATTTAAGTTAAAATTACTTTCGATTATACTGGGCGGCTCAATGAGTTCTCGCTTATTTATTAATTTGCGTGAGCGTAATGGCCTGGCCTATTATGTTCGTACAAATGCGGAATTTTATTCAGACTCTGGTTACTTGACGACACAAGCTGGTGTCCCGAAGGAAAAAACTGAAGCTGCGATTAAAATTATTTTGGAGGAATATAGAAAAATAAGCAGCGAATTGGTGCCTGCTAAGGAACTAAAAAGAGCTAAGGACATGTTCCAGGGGAGAGTTTTGCTGCAAATGGAAGCGTCTGATAATTTAGCTAATTGGTATGCGCGGCAAGCGATGTATCGTAAAAAAATGCTGACGCCCGGAGAAATGCTTAAAATTATAAAAAATATTAGTGCCGAACAAATCCGTACGGTCGCCCGTCAAATATTTGTCAATAAGAAATTAAATTTAGCTTTAATTGGAAATGTTAAAGGTGAGAAATTAAAGGCCATCTTAAAATTATAGTATGCGCGCGTCACAATTTTCTCAAATTATAAATTTAATAATCCTGCTTCTGCTTCTGCTTGCAGGATTATTTTTATTTCCAATTTTAGAAACAAATTATGACGGTTTTTATCAATTAGTGCCATTTTTAAAATCAGAAGAAGTTGCTAAACAAGCCGTCATTAGCCCTCTGCCAGTATCTGAACCAATTGAAACTAATTTGCAATTATTATTTTTTGGCGATTTAATGCTCGATCGTAATGTTAAAGCAATTTTAGTTAAAAAAAATTTAGATTTTCTATTGAGCGGATTAGCCAGTAGCACGGATTTTTCTAAGTTTGACCTAGTTGGCGCCAATCTTGAAGGTGCCGTGACTAACGGAGGGGAACATTATGCGCCGGATATGGGCTTTGATTTTTCTTTCGTGCCGGGCACAGTCGCGGAATTAAAAAAATATAATTTTTCTTATTTTACACTCGCCAATAATCATTTTAGCGATCAAGGCGAGCGAGGCATAAAAGAGACTAGAGAAAATTTAAAAAATTTGGGATTTAATTATAGCGGCGAGGCCGATGCGCAGATTTCTGAAAATTCTCTCAGTCTACTTGATATCAAAGACAAAAGACTTGCTCTGATATCTTTTTCAATGGTTTATCATAACTTCGATTTAGAGTCCGCTAAAAAAATAATAAGTGATATACGCTCGCAGGTCGATTGGATTATTATTAATATTCATTGGGGCAATGAATATCAACATAATTTTAGTGCCTGGCAACAAAAAATTGGCCGAGAGCTAGTTGATAGTGGCGCCGATATCATTATTGGCCATCATCCCCATGTTGTTCAAGGCATGGAAATTTATCAGAATCGTCCTATTTTTTATTCTTTAGGAAACTTTATTTTCGATCAGTATTTTTCCGCGGAAACACAAGAAGGTTTGAGTTTAGAACTTGGTTTAGTAAAGAATCAAATTACGATTACGCTCAAGCCTCTGAGTTCCCAGCGTAGCCAGGTATTGCCTATGGCGGAAAATAAAAAAAATATATTCTTGGATAATTTTGCGACTTGGTCAAAGGCGGACGAAGGCCTAAAAAAACAAATTCAGGCACAAATTATTAATATTGCCAAGTAAAAATAAAACCTTTAAAATTACGATGATGGCTAACGAACTAACGAGTAAATTAAATAAGGCGCAAAAACAGGCCGTGACTCACGAAACGGGGCCTCTTTTGATCGTCGCGGGAGCGGGAACAGGCAAAACCACGGTTTTAATTAATCGTCTCGCCTATCTAATAATGGAGAAAAAAGTGTCCACCGATGAAATTCTATTATTAACTTTTACCGAGAAGGCGGCGGGAGAAATGGAAGAACGAGCGGATAAAATTTTACCTTATGGTTGCTTTGATCTCTGGATAAATACTTTCCACGGATTTGGCGAGAGATTATTGCGCGAACACGCCCTTGATATTGGCCTGAGCGCCAATTTTAAACTGCTGACGGAAACAGAACAATGGGTCTTAATTAAAAAAAATTTGACGCGGTTTGAATTAGATTATTATAAGCCTCTGGGCAATCCGACGAAGTTTATTTCCGAATTAATTCGTCACTTTTCACGGTTAAAAGATGAAAACATTAGTGCGGCTGAATATTTAAAATACGCGGAAGAACTTGAGTCAAATCAGGATAATCGTTTAAGCGGTCAAAAGATTCTTAACAAAACAGGAACAAAGAAGGAGGCAGTGAAGAAGATATTTTCAGTGCTTGAGATTGGTGATGAGTCAGGAGAAGAATTAGAAACAGGAAGAATCAAAGAGCTTGCCAATGCTTATCATGTCTATAACCAAATCCTTCTCGAAAATAACTATTTAGATTTTGGCGACTTGATTGTTTATGTTCTCAAATTACTAAGTATTCGCCCCAATATTCTTAAATATTATCGAGAAAAATTTAAATATATCATGGTTGATGAATTTCAAGATACAAATTGGGCGCAGTATGAGCTCGTAAAAATCTTAGCCAAGCCGAAAAACAATTTAGTCGTCGTCGGGGATGATGATCAAGCAATCTATAAATTTCGCGGGGCCTCGCTCTCTAATATTATGCAGTTTAAAGATGACTATCAGGGGGCGACCGAAATTGTTTTAACCGAAAATTATCGATCGCGTCAGGAAATTCTCGACTATGCCTATAAATTTATTCAAAATAACAATCCGAATCGGCTAGAGGAAAAATTAAAAATCGATAAAAGACTCTTGGCCGCGGGAGAGGTCGCTAAAAGTAAACACAGCGAACCGGCAGTCAAATTTTACGATTTTGAAACAGCTGCCGATGAATTTTCTTTCGTGACGCAGAAGATTGGTGAAATATATGAAGCTAAGCAGGCGAAAGGCGAAGAAATTAGTTGGCTCGATTTCGCAATTTTAGTGCGGGCGAACGACACGGCCGAAGCCTATGTTAAAGAATTAAGTCGCTATAATATTCCGAATCAGTTTATGTCTTGGCGGGGTTTATATTATAAGCCATTAATTTTAGACATCCTTGCTTATTTGCGTCTTTTGGACAATTATCATGAATCATCAGCTTTATTTCGTGTTTTGAATATGAATGCGTTTAAGGTTTCGCATCTTGATTTAGTGACGATTAATAAAATGGCGTCCCGTAAAGTCTGGTCTTTATATGAGGCTTTAAAAAATATATCAGCCATTCCCGGCGTCAGTGCGGAAAGTTTTCAGAATATTAATAAATTATTGAATTTAATCGCGAGCCATTCGCTTTTAGTCTCTCAACAAAAACCAACTAAGATATTTTTACATTTTGCCTATGACTCTGGCTTACTCGCCGGACTCGACCGAGACCGAGATTTGGAATTATTTTCTTATCTCAACCAGTTTTATCAAAAAATAAAGCGTCTCGAGGAAAGCGAACCAGATTTACGCTTGAAGGATTTCTTGGAAGTAATTAATCTTGAGCTTGAAGCCGGTGAAACGGGAGCACTTAAATTAGATTTTAGCGATAACGAAACCGTAAAAATAATGACTGTTCATGGCGCCAAAGGTTTAGAATTTAAATATGTTTTTATTGTTAATTTAGTCGACAAAAAATTCCCGACGATTGCTCGGAGTGAAAAAATAGCCTTACCCGATGCACTTGTTAGAGAAAAAGTAGTTGCGAGCTCAGATATTCATTTAGAAGAAGAGCGCCGTTTATTTTATGTGGCAATAACTCGGGCTAAGGAAGAACTATTTCTAACCGGGGCGAAGAATTATGGCGGCGTTCGCGAAAAAAAACCCTCGCGTTTTCTTAGTGAAATGGGCGTCAGCAATTCAGCTACGCCGGAAATTAAATTAAGTCAGAAGAATGAGTTTCTACGCGATTTACACTTTTTAAACTCTCGCGAAATTTCTTTCGTTTCGGAAAAATTGGCGCAAGAAAAATATCCCTTGCCGGAAAAATTTTCTTTTTCGCAATTAGCCGCTTTTACGACCTGCCCTTTGCAATATAAATATGCTTTTATATTAAAAATACCCGCTTCAACCGATAAGGCGAGTCTAATTTTCGGCCGGGTTTTGCATAATACTCTTTATAATTTTTTATTACCGATACTCAGTGAACGTCAAAAAATGCAAGGAGATTTATTCGGTGCGGACTATAACGGATCGACTAAAAAAGCCGCCCCTGCGCTCCTTACGGAAAAAAGACTTTTAGAAATATATGATGAATTCTGGCAGGCTGACGGCTATCAAAATAAAAAAGAAAGGGAAGACTACCACAAGAAAGGTTTAGAGTCTTTGCATAAATTTTGGCAAAATTATCAGATTAAGATGCCGAAGGAAATTATATTTTTAGAAAAAAGATTCTCTTTTAAGATTGACGGAGACGTTATTAAAGGAGCAATTGATAGAATTGATAGGCACGCCGACGGGACAGTCGAAATTGTTGACTATAAAACAGGCAAAACGAAAACTAAATTAGATTTCACCGAGAAGCGGCAATTAATTCTCTACCAACTATTTATTGAGGAGTTTTTGAAGATTAAGGTCAGCGCTCTTAGTTATTACTATTTAGAAAGTGGCGAAAAATTTACTTTTACGGCGACCGATAAAGACATCACCCGCTTGCGGCTCGAAGTTAGGGAGGAAATAGCAGCGATTAAAAAACGTGATTTCACGCCGAAGCCATCACTGATGTGCAAATTCTGTGACTTTAATTCAATTTGCGAATTTCGTCAGGTTTAGTTAGACTTAAAATATATGGAAACTTCAGATAGATTAATTAGTCCAATAGAAAGACGGGGCGATGAGGCTCTTGATGTGTCACTTCGACCGAAAACTTTGCGTGAATATATTGGCCAAGATAAAATTAAAGCAAATTTAGAGATAACTATTGCCGCGGCTAAAAAACGAAGCGAGCCGATAGAACATGTACTGCTTTATGGCGCACCCGGACTTGGCAAAACTACCTTAGCTCATGTTATCGCTAATGAAATCGGTGCGAATATTCGCGTTACTTCTGGCCCGGCGATCGAAAAAAGCGGCGATCTTGCGGCTATTTTAACAAATTTGGAGGCAGGCGATATCTTATTTATCGATGAGATTCATCGTTTGCACAAAACAATCGAGGAAATTTTATATCCGGCCATGGAAGACTATGCCCTCGATATTATTATGGGCAAAGGTCCAAGTGCGCGAACTTTGCGTTTAGATTTACCTAAATTTACAATTATTGGCGCGACGACGCTGGCAAGTTTATTGTCGGCCCCACTTCGCGATCGTTTTGGGATTACGCACCACTTAAATTTTTATGAAATTAGTGATATAGAAAAAATTATTAAGAGAAGCGCGAAAATCTTGAATGTTGAAATAGAGGAAGCAGCCAAAACAGCGATTGCTGCCCGTAGTCGCCGGACACCACGCATCGCTAACCGTTTATTGAAGCGCGTGCGAGATTATTGTGAGGTAAAAGGTGATGGAAAGATTACTATGAAAGATTGTCTTGAGGCTTTTACAATGCTAGAAGTTGATGAGTTAGGCCTTGATTTAATAGATCGCCGCATTTTAGAAACGATTGCCCAGAAATTTAAAGGTGGACCAGTTGGCCTCAATACTCTAGCCGCCTCAACCGGCGAAGAAATAGATACGATTGAAAATATGTACGAGCCCTATCTCATGCAACTCGGTTTTTTAGATCGCTCACCCCGGGGACGTATGATTACGCATCTTGGTTATGAGCATTTAGGAATGAAGGTACCGGGAATGGACAAACTAGTATAAAAGTTTTATGAAAATACTTTTTCTCCGCTTAGATGATTTTTGTGAAAAAAATTAACTTACATTATTTTTTTCTTGACGAAATCATATGCGCTCCGAAAAAGATTTCCATAAAACTACCTAAACCATGTCATTGTTAGTTAAAGACTTTGATTATAATTTGCCGCTTGAGCTTATTGCCCTCGCGCCCGCTAAACCGCGAGATCACTCGCGTCTTTTGTTGTTGGAGAAGAAAACTGGAAAAATAAGTCATAAATATTTTTATAATCTCATTGATTATTTACAGGCTGGCGATTTATTAGTTTTAAATAATTCGAAGGTTTTTCCGGCGCGTCTTATCGGACACAAAAAAGATACAGACGGGAAAATAGAGGTCTTTTTGCATCGAAAAATAAATTTAGATACTTGGGAGTGCCTACTGCGTGGACGCTTGAAAGAAAATTTACTAATCGTTTTTCCCAATAAATTACTCGCTCAAGTAATTAACAATAATAACGACGGAACTTGGCTCGTAAAATTTAATTTAAAAGGCGATAAATTTTGGCAGGCGATTAATAAAATTGGCGAAGTACCCTTGCCACCCTATATTAAAAGAGATAAGCAAATTAGCTCAGATAAAAATAATTATCAAACTGTCTTTGCTTCTGCTTCTAAGGTTGGTTCAGTCGCTGCACCCACAGCTGGTTTGCATTTTACGACTAGTTTATTGAAGAAAATAAAGGCCAAGGGCGTAAAAATAGTATGTGTTACTCTACATGTTGGACTAGGAACATTTGCACCAGTTAAAACGGAAAATATTTTAGATCATAAAATGCATAGTGAGTTTGCTGAGGTTAGCGCGACTACAGTCAAGGCGATTTTGAAAGCCAAAAAAAATGGAGGGAGAGTAATTCCCGTGGGTACAACCAGTTGTCGGACTTTAGAGTCAATCGCTTGGGATGAGATTAAAACGAAAAAAACAAAAAGAACTTTAAACTTTTGGACTGACATATTTATTTATCCCGGCTATAGATTTAAAGTTACGGATGCGCTTATCACAAATTTTCATTTACCTAAATCGACTCTACTGATGCTTATCAGCGCGCTTGCTGGCCGAGAGAAGGTTAAATTTGCCTATCAAGAAGCTATTAACGAAAAATATCACTTCTTCAGTTATGGTGATTCGATGTTTATTTATTAAAATTAGCCATAAAATATGATTTGATTTTTTTTGTATTTTCTGGTATAGTTGGTACTAATTGTTATCTATTTTTTATTAGTTATGAAGAATTTTTTGCTTTTTGTTTGGGAAATTTTGAAGGTGGCGATAATATCAGCGGCGATTATAATCCCAATTCGCTATTTTTTGATTCAACCGTTTTTTGTTAAAGGAGCATCTATGGAGCCTAATTTTCATGACAAGGAATATTTAATTATTGATGAATTGACCTATCGCTTTGAAGCACCAGCGCGTGGTCAAGTTATTGTTTTTCGTTATCCGCGTAATCCGCAGGAATATTTTATTAAACGTGTGATTGGCTTGCCCGGAGAAGAGATCCAAATAAAGGATGGAAAAGTATCAATTTATAACAGTACGAGCCCTCAGGGTTTTATTTTAGATGAAAAATATTTGCCCGCCGATTTTACGACCTATAATCAGGATGAGACTAGGAAGCAAATTGGTGAGAATGAATATTATGTTCTGGGCGATAATCGCGGCGCTTCTAAAGATTCTCGCTATTTTGGAGTTGTCAACAAAAGCTTTATTACGGGAAAAGTATTATTTCGCGGTTGGCCCTTTAATGAAGTTACCGTTTTTAATAAAAATTATTGGCCTCAATATAATAATTAATCATTATGCCTAGACGACGTAAAGTTTTGCCGGAAACGGCTATTAAAAAACCGGAAAAAAGAAATGAAAAGACCCCTCCTCGATTATTGGGTATGAAGGACATTGTTGGCTCAGAACAAATTTGTCACGACTTTGTCATTAACAAAGCCTTAACTTTAGCCAAGCTCTATAGTTTTGCTTCAATTAAAACGCCCGTGATGGAAAGTTTTGATTTATTTAAAAAATCAACTCGAAAAAACTCAGATAAAGATTTTTACTTTGTTGAAGGTGAGAAAAGCGAGAAAGTTATTTTACGCCCGGAATTAACGCAAGGAGTTGCCCGGGCGTATCTAGAAAATAATCTAGGCGAAAGCGGAATACCAGCTCGTCTCTTTTCTCTTGGACCAATTTTTCGTCGCGAAAAATTGCAATCTGGGCGTTATCGCGAGTCGACCCAATTTAATCTTGAAATAATTGGCGAGAAAAAACCCATGGCGGAAGCAATTTTAATTACCGTGGCTCATAATTTTTTTGAAGAACTACAAATCAACACACAAGTTCAAATCAACAGCATTGGCACGAGTGAATGCCGCAAAGAATACTGTAATAAATTATTAGCTTTTTATAAGGAAAGGGGGCGACGTTCGAAGTTATGTAATATCTGTAAAAATAATTTAGGTAAAAATTGTTTGAGCTTGCTTGATTGCAAGGAAGATGAATGTGTTAAACTACGTGAGGAGGCGCCCCAGATTGCTGACCATTTAACGGAAGAGAGTCGTGAGCATTTTACAAAAACTTTGGAATTCTTGGATGAATTAAATATCAATTATAATTTTAATCCTTATTTAGTTAGAGGATTGAATTATTATAACGATACGGTGTTTGAATTTTGGCCACTTAATGAAGATGGAACTGTTTTGGGTAAAATGGCACTTGGTGGCGGAGGTCGCTATGATTCTTTGGTTGAAAATATGGGTGGTCCATCTACGCCAGCTGTCGGATTAGCACTCGGCATAGAAAGAGCGGTCTCTCGTCTAAAAGATAAGCACCTCTTGGCAAATCCCGTAGAAGAGGATATAGTGTTTCTGGCGCAATTGGGCGATCAAGCAAAATTAAAAGCCCTTCAGTTATTTCAGGACTTGAGAAGAGCCGGATTCAATGTGCGTCAATCGTTTGCTTCAGACAGTCTTAAAATTCAATTAGAGGAAGCAACAGCCATGAAGGCTAAAACGTGCCTAATATTAGGAAAAAAAGAGATAATGGATGGTACAATTTTAATGCGTGAAATGGATTCAGGCGCCCAAGAAGTTGTTGTTTATAAGAAAATTAAGGAGCGTTTATCCAAAAAAGACAAACTAATAGAAAAAAGATTAAATAATAGAAAGGAAGGTGGATTATATGGCGGATTTTAAAAGAAAACCCGGTGAAAGTTTCGAGAGTTTTTTGCGAAAATTCAAAAAGGGTTTAAAAAACAGTAAAAGACTAGAGAAAGCCCGGTCAAAACAGCATCTTGAGCCAAAACAAACAAAACGGCTCCAAAAGAAATATGCTTTGACTAGTTTAGCGCTGAGCAAAAAAAATGAGCACTTGCGACGTATTGGCAAGTTGCCGGAGAGTACGATGAGACCGTAATAAATGAGAAAATTAAATAAAAATCCTCCTAACTCAGGAGGATTTTTGTTTTATGCCTGGCAAAAAGCGTTTAATTGTATCAAAGGTGGTTTTTTTAGCATATTGCTTAATACAATCTCGCGCGCGCCGTGTTTTGACAAATTTTAGCCAATCCTTATTGGGATACTGGCGATTTTTTTCTAAAATTATTTGGACAAGATCGCCATTTTTTAACTCTTGGTCTAGTTTGCCGAGTTTGTCGTTAATGATTACGCCCGATGTTTTATTGCCGACATTACTATGAACGGCGTAAGCAAAGTCAATTGGGGTAGATTTTTCTGGCAACTCAAAAACATCTCCTTGAGGAGAAAACACAAAGATTCTATCTCGAAAAATATCTAATTTTATTTTTTTTACGAGTTCAGTGGTGTTAGTAATTTCTTTTTGAATATCAATAATTTCTTTGACCCAAGAAGGCGACTGATACTGCGGTCGTCCTTTTTTTGATTTATAGTACCAGTGAGCCGATAAACCATAAATGGATTCCTCGTGCATTTCGCGAGTTCTGATTTGAAATTCGGCTGGCTTTCCTTCCGGGCCGAATATAGTTGTGTGGAGCGATCGATAACCATTCGGTTTTGGTACAGCGATATAATCTTTAAAACGATTAGGCTTCGGTTTCCAGAGAGTGTGGATTATCCCAAGTACTTTGTAGCAATCATCAATTGTTGGAACAATTACGCGTAAACCAAAAACATCATAAATTTCGTCAAACTGCCTATCTTTTTCCTGCATTTTTCTGTAAATACTATATAAATGCTTGAAGCGAGCTTCAATTTCATAAGTTACGCCAGTCTCCTTAAGTTTTGGAATAAATACATCTTTTATTTTTTGAAAAAATTGATTCCTTTCGACTTTTTTTTCGACTTCATATTTAAATTCAATGTCGTGAAATTGTTCGGGATAAAGAAATTTAAAACAAATATCCTCCATTTGCCATTTTAAACGGCCAATGCCGAGTAATCCAGCAATAGGAGCATAAATTTCTAATGTCTCTTGGGCAATCCTTTTTTGTTTATCAGGCGGCAAGTTTTCCAAAGTTCTTAAATTATGAAGACGGTCACAGAAGCGAATAAAAATTACGCGTAAATCGCTCGTCATTGCTAAAAACATTTTTTTTAAATTTTCTCGATAACGCTCGATACCCCGATATTTGATTTTACCTAATTTTGTCACACCTTTAACTAGTGTCGCCACTTCTGAGCCAAAATGCTTTTTTATTTCTTCTAAATCATAGCTCGTATCTTCTGGGACGTCATGCAATAAACCAGCCGTGACTGTTGCTAAATCTGCTTTTATTTCCGCGAGGAGATACGCTGTATGAAGGGGGTGCTGAATATAGGGCTCACCACTTTTTCTTAATTGACCCTCGTGAGCAGTTTCCGCAAATTTAAAAGCCCTTTCTAGAGCAGAAGTTTTTTCACCGGGATGATTCTCTTTAAATTTTTTTATTATCCTCTCAATCGTCATAAAACTGTTTTTCTTTTTTAGACTTTATGTTATAATAAAGTCATATCGATTATATCAAGACAGTGAATAATTTAAAAGCTTTTTTTATTTTTTAGAATGGCTAAAAAAGTTAAAATATTGTTGTTTGTTTTTGGCTTAGTCGCTATGTCGGCTTTGGCTAATTTTGCGTTAGCGGCTGATGTTGGAACTGATTTTGGAATCGAGCCGGTTAACAATGTTATTAATTTATCAACTGGTGACCCGCGAGTGATTGCTGCTCGTATTATACAGTTTCTTTTAAGTTTTCTAGGTATCATTTCCTTGGTTTTAATAATATATGCCGGTTTTGTTTGGATGACCTCAGGTGGGGATAGCGATAAAATTACTCAAGCCAAAAGAATTCTGAAAAACGCTGTTATCGGTTTGTTTATTATTTTATCTTCTTGGGCAATAACCACCTTTATTATTTCCCAACTTTTAGCGATTATTAGTGGTGGCGGAGAAAACGTGGGCGGCGGCGGAGGAGTCTTGATTGACCCCGGAATTGGCGCAATTGGCTCTTGTACCGTTGAGAGTTTTTATCCTGAAAATGGCCAAAAAGATGTTGCGCGAAATAGTTCAATTATTATTACGTTTAAAGAAAAAATAAAAATTATTAGCGGTGTTTGCAAAACGCCACTTGGGGCTTCTTGCACCTGTGATGGTACTATTAATTGTAATAAAATAGATCCGGCCACAATTAGAATCTATAAAAATGATCTTGGCGACGCTTGCGCGAGCGGCACCTGCCCTAATCCTGTTGATAATACAAACATAACCGATGTGATTGTCAGCGTTTCTCCAGACAAGAAAACCTTGGTTTTAGTGCCCACAAATTATCTAGGAAATCCTATCAATAATGTTTTGTATTCCGTAAAAATTACCAGTGATTTAAGAAAAGATGATCCAGATAGCTCTTCAATGTTTAAGAGTTGCTATTCGAATTATTTTCAATGGGGGTTTGAGGTTGGCACTCGTCTTGATTTAACGCCCCCCCAAGTTGTTTATGGTGGAATTTTTCCTCGTCCTGACAATAACCAAGATATTCAAAATACGACGGCTGATCCAGTCGCCGCCCAGGGATCAATCACCGTAAATAGTTGCCCAAATTACTATCAAGCATCGGCGATTATCAGTGTTGTCTCAGTTTCGTCCTCCTCTCCGGCGGCGAGTGCTGTCCCCTTAAATTATCAAGGTAATCTAACGGAATTTACAGTGGCAATTGCCCCTACCTCTACCTCTACCGCTCGATTATTTGATGGCAATAACAACTCTATTTTGTTAGGTTCGGCTGATTTTGATTCGCAGAATAATGCCCGATTTGGCGATTATTTTACTTTCCATGCGCCAAACAGAAATTTAGGTAATTCGTGGACTGTTACCTTAAGCCCGGAGAGACTAGCTGACTCTTTGACAGTCGGTGATCAATTATATATTTTTACTAATTTATTAAATCAGCCAGTGAATTATATTTATGTGGCTCCTGGTAATTGTAATAATAATATTCAGGCATCTGCCATACATGCAAAGGTAAGCGGTAACGAGTTGGTTAGTTCTAGTCATACTGTTGGATCAAGTAGTATAAATTTAATGGCGAAGGTAGCGGGAATTACTGGAAATAATATTGTTGTGAGTACGACAAATCCGGCGGCGCTACAAATAACGCCGCTTGCGGGTGGTAAAAACCGTGAAGATACATCTCGAACTTTAGATAAAAAAGACGTACCTATGAATTCGGTTATCCAAATTAATTTTAATGAGGCGGTTAATCCTTTGCAGGTGGCCGGGCTTGCCTCGGAAGTATCTGATTATATAAGAGTCGTTAATGCGTCGAGTAGCAGTTTTAATGATGGCGATTCTTGTAATATAGACTCTGATTGTAAGTCATATGCGTGCCAAGGAACGACTACAAAAGTTTGTTTGGGGGACTATATTGATGGAAAATTTTTGGTGAGTAATATTTATAGAACAGTTGAATTTATCTCTGATAATAAGTGCGGGATGAATGGCTGCGGCGAAGAAATTTATTGTCTGCCATCCAATAGTCATATAAAAGTAGAGATGAAATCGGCTGACTTAAAAAGTTGTAATACTAGTGCTGACTGCATCGCTTTTTCACCTTTTAATACTTGCAGAATGACCTCGCTAAATTATCGAACGTGCCAAAATATTGATGGCAAAAATTATCCGACAGCCACTAGTACATTGAATGGTATTATTGATACGGCCATAAATTCCTTCGATGGTGATCGGGATGTTTATTCTAGTGGACCCTTTGCTTATTATAATGATAATTTTCAGGCAAGTTCCACACAAAATCTAGATCAAAAAGATAGCTATTTATGGTCATTTTATGTAAACGATATTATTAATCTCGACCCGCCCACGATTGAATCAATATCCCCTGTTAATGCTACGCAAGAAATACCCTTGGCTGAGCCGATCGAAATATTTTGGAGTACTTTAATGATGAATAGTTCTCTGACTACCGGTAGTCGGGTGATTAATATTGGAACAACCTCGATAGAGCATAAATTACTTAATTTATGGAGCACGTCGCCCACGGGTATGGGCTATTGGGTAGCTAATGATAATATGGACACTGATTTAGATGGTGAACCAGATCATACAAATACCTGGCTAAAACATTCGGCGCTATCAGCTTCAATGTCTTATCGCGCCCAGGCAGGGTCAGGCTTAAAGGATATATATCAAAATTGTTTCAAACCTAGTGCTGGGACTGGTTGTGCTGCCACTGTTACTAATCCATCTTGCTGCAGCATGATAGCAACTAGCACTTTAGGGAGCGACGGTAATTGTCAATAAAAAATTTTAATATTATTATATTTGTGAGAATTTTACGAGATAAATCTGTAAAAAAAATATTTGCCTTTCTTTTTATTATAGGAGCATTATTATTTGCGCGCCAAATTTTAGCAGCCGATTTTGGTCTAGAAATTGTGAATAATGGCCTAAATGGTGCTCTTAATACGGGCGATCCGCGAATGATTGCAGCCAGAATAATAAATCTTCTTCTTGGTTTTCTTAGTCTTGTCGCTCTAGTTTTGATTATTTACTCCGGCTATCTTTGGATGACTTCAGCTGGCAACGAAGACAAAGTTACTCAAGCAAAAAGAATTTTAAAAAATGGGGCTATTGGATTGCTGATTATTCTTTCGTCTTGGGCGATCGCCACTTTTCTTATTTCTCAATTTTATGGCGCGACTACTCCGGGACCTGTTCCCAATGGATGCATACAAGGAGCCACTCTTCCTTGCGGATGCGAAGGGCACTTAACGTGTGACAACGGATCTTGGTCTCAGCTCTGCGAAGACGAAGTGCCAGCTAATTGTACTACTCCGCCTATCAGCTGTGATTCCGATCCTGATCCCAATCAGTGTGTCCCGCTAACTAGTCTTTGCGGAACAGGATATTATTGTGACAATGTTTGTTTGTGCCAGCACCAAGGAGGATTGGGCGACTCTTGCGATAGCGATTCAGATCCCGATACTTGTACGGCGGATAATACTCGCTGCTCCGAATATTTAGTTTGCAATCCGGATTCTTGTTTATGTGATGGCCCACCAGTTATTACTGGCATAAGTCCGGTTGGTGGATTTTGTGTTGCTAATCTCGACGAACCATGCTTGACCGATGCTGATTGCGCTACTAATAATGATACTTGCGATTTATTAACCCCAAATGGTACTAGAAATAATTTTATTACTATCTTTGGCAAGAGCTTCGGTACTTATTCGGCTGCGAGCAGCAAATTGATTTTCATGGGAAGCAATAATCCTAAAAATGGAGTTTTGCCAGCTGTCATAAACCCTCTCTGTATTAATTCGTGGTACGACGATCAAATTGTCGTGGCTGTTCCCCAAGGAGTTACCACTGGTCCAATAAAAGTTATTAATTTAAATAATTTAGAAGATACAACCGACAATAACTTCGGTCCGGCGATTCCTAATTTTGTTGTTAATAATATAAATCGTCCCGGACTTTGTTATCTTAATCCTAATCAGGGAAATCTTGGCTCCGAGGTCGACTACCAGGGGATAAATTTATTTACCGGTAAAGCTTTTTTTGGAAATTATCAGAGCAATGTCCAGGGCTTAGGCTCAAATTTTAATAATGTCACGGGTCTTTCTGGTACCTCGACTACCCCAAATATTAATGCTGGTGATACGGGCAGCTTTGTAGAAAGAGAAATATCTGGATTTCCTCAAAAAAGTAATTATCTAAAATTTATTAAAGATTGGGAGTTGGGAAATGGCCCTTATATTATTTCTTTCAATCCACCAACCGGGCAAAGTGGCCAGTATGTAACAATCAGGGGTGCTGGTTTCGGCGGTGCTAAAGGTGAAAATGGTGTATATTTTGATAATGGTAGTATTAATAAGGAAGCTTCTTATGCATTTCCAGCTATATGTGCTAATTCAGTTTGGAAAGATAATCAAATTATTGTTAAGGTTCCAGAGGGGCTAATTAATGGCGATTATCAAATCCAAATTGAAATAGGGACATCAACCATAACAACTGAAAATTTGCAACCAAACGTTTTTGAGGTAGACAGTAATCTTCCCCTCAAAACTAGTATGTGTCGCATAAATCCTGAACGTGGCCCAATAGCTACACCAGTTTCTATTTGGGGTGAATACTTTGGCGCGTCGCCAGCAACGGTTGAATTTAATATTAATACAACTACTAGCGGAATAATAAGTTTAGAAAATGATGCCCAAAAAATAGACACCGCTGTTCCAGTAGGGGCAGTTACAGGGCCGGTTAGAGTTATGAAGGGATCTGAATGGGGCAACGAATTAAATTTTGTCGTGGGCGAATGTATTAAGGATTCAGACTGCAACGAGCAAGTTTGCTGCCCAGCAAATACCTATAAAAAAGGACGATGCGTCGATGATCAAAGCAAATGCTATATCGAAATACCTAATTCAGTGTTTGAGTGGGGTTTTAGCACGGAGCTCAAATCAACTTCCACGCTACCTTATGATAGCTGTTTTGGTATGGCTCAATATTTGGGGTCTTGTTGGCAAGGAGCACCTTGCCCTAATAGCCCTGGCAGTTGTTCCTCACCCGCTACTAATTATCCAGTTTATACTGGAAACTGTGACAGAACGTGTAGCACTACGCAGGGTTGTGGAAGCCTAAATCCTTGTGTTTATGATAGCGCTCTAGATATATGTAAAGCAGGTTCATGCGATTTGCCAAAGACGGTTTCACTCGGAAATTCCACTACTCAAGCAGTCTGTAATTCTAGTGGAAAATGGGAGATAGAAACGAGTGCCTCCTGTCCTGCTGGATGGATACGCGGATTAGGCAACACCTGCACCCAGGGAACATGCAGTTTATGTGATAGTCCGCTGAACTGTACATTAATTGGCACCTCAGGCACTTGTGTTTCTGAAAAACTTTGTTCTGATAAAGATGCTAAGTGTGTTGGAAATCCACCGGATTCTGATAGATGTGAAGTTTTTAAAAAACCGAGTTGTGAATGTTGTTGCCGTATTGGGTTTGATCAGCAGGATTGTTGCGCCGGGCTGAAGTGTAGCGGGAAATGCGGGTCAGATATTATTTTAGCTGGTGGCGTTGGTACTTGTTGTAATGCAACCGGGACTTGTATTAATCCTAATTGTCCAGGACAGGGCGGAATAGTAAATGAAGTTGGCGGTTATTGTACCCATACCTTCACTAGTACTAATTCATTTAAAACGCCTATTGATTTAAACGCATCTATTTTAGTGGTTGGTGGCGGTGGTGCAGCTGGAGGTGGAGTATCTGAAGTACTTTATGACGCTGGTGGTGGCGGAGGACAAGTGGTTGAAAGGACTTTATTGATTCCAAATATTGGCGGAGGTGATTCTCCTGTCATAGTTGGGGCAGGTGGTACCTACATTAATTCAACAAATATTACAAATGGAGGCGATTCATCATTTTTAACAGTAACGGCCGTTGGTGGTAAAAAAGCAAATTACTTGAGCACTGGCGGCACGAGTGGATCGGGAAAAATTGGAGGCACAAGGCTTGGTTTCGGGTCAGGTGGTGGTGGTGATAGTGAAAACGGTTCTAATGCCCCTGCTAATCAGATAGGAGGAGATGGCGGCGACGGTACTTATTCAAATATTTCAGGAACTAGTATTGCTTATGGCGGCGGTGGAGCTGGCATGTCCTTTGTAAGATCTGGTCAGGGAGGTCTTGGCAGCGCCAATCCCGGTGGCGGAGGAAGCGGTTCAGACCCCTTATCAGGAGGAAAAAATGGAATAATTATTATCAGATATCCGTCAGTACCAGCAGCGAGTTGCCCGCCCAACTTTGCCTCCTCAACTAATACATTTGGTAATTGCTCAGGCTGTGGTTTAATTGGGACAAGCACTCAAGAGCATGATATGGCGTGTAACTGCTCCGGCTCAACTTCTAAATTCTGTGATATTAGCGTTCAGCATCCAGAAGGTATTTGCGTAGACTGCGCCCAAGCGTCTGGCCAGGAAAGTTGTGGTGATCATTCATCGGTTTGTTGCTTTGATTCTAAAAATACTGCGGAGACAACTGATGATTCTTGTCTAGGCTTAAATGGTCGAACAGTTGTAAGTAATGATAAACTTGATAATAGATATGGTTATTGTTCGTACTTCAATTGCACTACTGTCACTCCTCCGGCTACTCCGGTTTGTGCTTCAACTACACCTTTTATAACAGGCGTTTTTGCAAGTACAAGTACTTGTATTACTGACTGCCCTCAAGGTATTGGCAATGACCCTTGCAGTCGCTATATGACTTTGGCCACTTGCATGGCGGATGGTTCTTGTTGTTATGATGGAAAAAAGTCAAAATGCATAACTGGTACTAAAATCCCTTCTCCTAGCCCAAACGTAGGTTATTGTGCTTATTATAATTGTCAGGTGCCACCGGCGGGTGACCCATATGAGTGTGATTTAAATGCCACTACGACCGGTGCTTATATTAGCACCTCTACTTGCATAGCCGCTTGCCCGGATCCTTATACCGGGCCTGGCTTAGATTGTGTTTATCAAACAGCAACGTCAGATTGCAATACTAGTTTATGTAATTATCCGGCGTTTAGTTGTTTGAAGGAAGATGGAGGCGCAGCTTCTTACCCGGCTTGCGGTACTTGTTGTTGCAGTGTTTCCGACGATCATTGTGCAGATATTGCACCGGCTCTTCATTGCCAAGCGGATAGAGGATCTTGCACTGGGGCAGGCCGCGGTTTATGTTGTGGTTGCACAGCCGATAATGAATGTGGATCATTAACTACTACTGGGTGTGGGAACGAAGGGTGCTGCCAGGCGCGCCCCGAAATAGTCTCAACATTACCTCTTGCCTCAGCGACTGATGTTTGTCGTAATGCGTCAATAAAAATTACCTTCAACCAGGCTATGGATTTGACTAGTTTTGGTAATAATTTTTTACTATTTGAAGAGAGAGAATATAATAATGGAGTTTGCCCAGCGGGTACTTTTTTAACTGATAATCGGGAGATCGAGGAAATGCTCCGACCTAAATCAAAAAATATATTTGCGCGCCTTTGGGATAGTTTAAATATAACATTCGGACGTTTGCTCGGTCGAGTTAATGATCAAGCTCTAGCAGCGACACCGCCATCGCCATCAAAGCTATATTGTGGCATTCCTGGCACAATTAGTTCTGAAGAAAGTGGCGCCCAAACAAGTTTAATTTTTGCCCCCTCGAAACTCCTTTCGGCATCTACTAAATATTATGTGGTTGTAAAAGGAGATGAATTATTAAATAGTCAAAACGGAGTTTTGAGTGTTGTCAAAATAGGAATGTATGGGGAAGGATTAGATAATGGAGCAGCCCCATCTACACCGAGCGCCCAAGTTAAGTTTAATGGACGTGCTTATTTAAATTCTTATAGTTTTCAATTCACAACCCTTTCTAACCAGGGAGCTAATGCTGGGATTTGCGCGGTTGATCATGTAAATATTAGTCCGGCGTCCTATTTATTTAAAACAACTAACGATGATCTTAATGAGAATGATACTAACGCCAGTGATGCAACCTTTGATACAGTGGCAGATCGCGATAAAGTTTTTACCGCCGGAGCTTATAGTGTTAATAATCAATTGCTAAATCCGGTAACGGGTTATAATTGGAATTGGGATTGGGTTATTAATAATTCGGCGATCGTGACCACGAGTACTGTTCCTGAATCGCCCGTGACTGGATTGCCCGTGAATCGTCGATTTGTTCAGGCGCAACCCGGGGTGACTGACGGACAAGCTAAAATAAGTGCGACCGTTAACATGGATAGCTATAATTTATCTTTAGGATGCACTGGACCGAATTGTAATGCTTATCTTATAGGAGATAAAGAGACAAAGGCAAGCGATGTTTACGTTTTCATCTGTAACAATCCTTGGCCGGCAGTTAATGTGCTAAATGGAGAATGGTCACCTTGGGACGATGAGATAAATAATTGTTCATTGGGGGATTGTAAAGATTTTGATTATAGATTTTATTACTGTCGCGACTCAGGAGCCGCTGGCACCCTCGACGATTTACCGGCAATATTAAACAAACCAAGAAGTAATGGCCAAATAAATAATAGCAATTTATTGTGTAGTTACGACAGAGCACCGTGTTCAGATGAAGGAGACTTGTGTGGTCAAGATGCTAATGGAGATGGACACCCCGATGGTATTTGTTCTTGGAATATTCTTAAGGAATCCTATTTTTTCCGAGAAGAAATTTTGTCTGGAGGAGAAATTACTAATGCAACCAGCACAGGAATTAGCGGAGAAGTGAGAATTGATTGGCAGTCTCCAGCTAGTGGAGTTGATTCTTATAAAATTTATTATTTAAAATCAGGAAAAGGAACAATGTTTTCTAAAGAAGTGAAAGCCTCATCGACTTGTAGATTATTTGCACCAAATAATATTTGTTCCACGACGATTGATACATTAATTAATGATCAGCCCTACGTCTTTCAATTATCAGTAATCTCTAATAATAAAACAGAAAGTACCCTTTCTAATGAAAAAACGGCCACACCAAAAGATTCAAGTGTGCCTACAAGGCCAAGGAGGTTAACCGTTGCTACAACAACATCTACGGTTAAATTTGAATGGTTAGCCAATCCACCAGGTGATAATGTCGTTTTTTATCGACTATATAGAGGGATTGTTAGTGGATTCTTCGGTGAATCATTTGATTCAGCTGAGGATGCAACTAGCATGACCTTCGATAAAAGCCAATTCGTATCGACAACTACTTATTTTGCTTTATCCGCTATTAACACCAGTAATCATGAAAGCGTTAAATCTCAGCAAGTTATTATTAATTTTCAGTAATTCGAGAAAACTATCTATTTATTATGATAAAAAATAAATCCATTATTTTTTTTGTTGTTTTTTCTTTTTTCTCTTTTTTACTATTCCCCCCCTCCACCTTCGCCCAAACCACTGGTTCAAGCGATGCTATTGCAGTTCGCATCATCCCTAATCCCAACCACTATAGCATTTCTCGTTGGTACGATAGCCAAGGATTCAAGGGTGCCCCCCAAGCTCTCACTGTCGACGGCTATGAAGCTATCCGTGACGGTCGTACGGTCTACGTTAATGCCTCTAAAGTAGATATTAACGAAGGACTCATTTTCACTAACATCTATCTCATCTCATATAATCAACAGCCCTCGGCTAAAACAATTGATATTTTAGGCCAAATAGTTAAGTACTGGAAGTTCAATGATAATATTATTGAAAGCACTAACCTCGCCCCCAGTTGCAGCATTTCCTCACTCTCTTGCCTCTCAGACACTGACTGCACTAAAGATCAATTCTGTGCTACTTCGACTGCCGCCATTGCTTCTAGCTCTTGCCAATTAAAAGCAAGCAAAAAATGTTTAGTCGATCCTGATTGCCCCAGTAATTTTTTCTGTGACAGTATTAAGGCCAAAGTAATCAGAGACATCAAAAGAGTAGGCAAACTCGAAGAACTAAAAGAAGCTCTCTATCGCTATAAACTCGAGAAGGGAATATACCCACGACTACCCGCGGGGAGCTATCTAGCTGACCACGCTGTTTCTATTTGGCCTAGTTGGCTCAACACTTTCCTCCCGCAAATTGCTATGACGGAAAGTTTTGTTGACCCCATCAACCGTTTAGGCGCTTGTCCCGGATTCGATGTTCAAACCTGTTGGAATAAAGACACACAAAGATTCTATAGCACCTCAAATCCAGAATACCTCGCTCTCCCCTATGGTAGTTATGGTTTTGTCTACAAAACAGACTCTAATGGTTCTAAGTACAATCTCTGCGCCGTCATGGAAACTAGGGAAACTACTATTGGCTATATGTTTTCTCCTAATAACCCCACTAGTTCAATTTGTGTTCTAGGAACTGGCATTATCTCCGGCGGCATTGCCACTAATACCGCTCCTCGTATTCTCAGTGCCTCTTTCACTGGACTAGCCGATGAAGAGTTCAACGGCTCAGTTAAGGTCATAGACGATCAAGGTAACCCCCTTACTTGGGATCTCGATACCGCCAATGGTAATTGGTCTCTTTGGCCAGGCTCTCCTTGGAGTGCCGCCCCCATACTCCAAGGCACTAGTAACCCCAACCAAAAGAAACTATACGCTGTTCGCGCTGGTGGCCCTGGCTCATACCCCATTACGCTCACTGTCTCTGATGGTACGACTACCGGCATTTTGTCTACCTCTACTTCCATTGTCATCACTAACCCTAAACCATTCGTGGAAGCTGACAACGGAGAATTCACACTCGACCCTAGTGCCGTCTTTTCCTATTCTTTCTATTTCTCTGATAATAATTTAGGATCACTTAGCAACACCTACGAATTAAGCAAAACTGGTGGTCCTAATAATTTTAGTCTTCCGACGAACGTTACTCCAGTTGTCGCCGGTCTTAACCGCTATAAAGTAACGGCTGCGACCACTATCCCCACTGGCAGCCAGTTCCTCACTGATACTGACTACTTCTATGAATTAAAAGTCCGTGACAAATATAGTGCGACTACAGTCAAAAACTTTAAAATAACCATCAAAGTAACCCCTCCGGCCCTCACGTTTAATTGTCCAAGTAATGTTCGTCTCGGTAGTTTCTACTCTTGTTTTCTAGGCTATACCGACCAAGGTAATCATCAAATTTCCTACTCAAGCAATAACCTGCCTCCCGGGTTTACTATCACAATCGCTACCACGACTAATGCCTATCAAAATAATGATCCCAAGGCAGCCTTCTCTGATAAACTCCAAAAACTACTTCATCGATTATTCGCTCTCATTCTCCCCTCAAGTGTGAGCGCCGACTCTTCATCCAGTCCTTTCCGACCAGCCGGTACTATGGACTCTGTCTATTTATCTGGTACCTCCACCGATCAATTCAGCCAAGATGTCATTATCACAGCTACCAATGAATATGGTACCTATACGAATAAAACTTTCCGACTTAATATTAATAACTACTGCGGTGACCGTACTAAACAAGAGCCAAACACCGAAGGCCGAGGTGGCGTCTATAATGACGGCTACGAAGACTGTGATGGTATAAGTGGCATTACTGATATCGTCGCTTCCAGCAACATGAACCTTCAATACGGCTGCTCTACTAAATCTACCGACACTACTCCTTTCCCCATCTACAACAATACCTACTGTATCTACAAATCCCCCACAGACAACGGTGGCTTCTGTGGTGATGGGTATTGTTCGGCTTCGATTGTGTTTGATAATGGGACGCCGAATGGGGTAACGAAGCCAATGGAAAATTATTTAAACTGCGAACAGGATTGCGCTTGCCCGACTCAATGTGCTGGAAAATGTGGCGGAGAACCGGATGGTTGCGGGGGGTCTTGCCCGACGCCACCAGCCCAAGTTTGTGAAAAGAATACTACTAGAGCTTGCACGGTTCCATTTTCTGAAGGTTTACCGGACTATTGCGATGATATACCCGTCCAAGGAACACAAACTTGTCAAGAGAATTGTTTAGGTTGGACCGATTGCTCGGCCGGAGCTCCAGATTATGTTGGCGCGACTTCATCTGGTTGTAATGCCACTAGTCCGACGGAACCTGGTTATTCTTGTTGCGAATTGGTAAATTGCGTTCATGACGGTTGTGAGTGTTGTGGACGGAAATCGGGCGATGATGGCTGGCAGAATTTATTGGCGTTGGCTGTTACTGATGGTTATTTAATGCAAAAAGTAGTAAGCCCAGATGATAACGCTTGTACTATTCCTGATCCTAATCCTAACTCTCAAACACCGCCAATAGTTTGCGTATGTGGTTCTCCGGGTTGTGCAAGTGTACCAGACTGCCCGACACCACCAGCGGGTCTAAATAATAGCTGTGTTATCGCTAAAAATATTGCTACACCGACTACTTGGAGAATATATACAAATCACACGACGGCTTATTATCGTTGTTGGCGCTAAAAATTTTATTATGTTAAAGAAAAAAATATTATTTATTATTTTAGGTATAATAGCACTAGTATTTTTTGTGCTTATATTTTTTCTTTCCCGAAATATTAATAATAAGGTAGTTGCTCCCGCTAGTGAGCAGACGACAAATATAGTAAATAAAATGCCTCAGGCGGAAACGAATACTAATAATCAATCAAAACCTAACTCAAATTTAGCGGCCGCCAATAATACCATCGCTAATTCAGTGACGCCCTTAGACCCAGTTATGCAGGCTAAATATTTTAGTGAACTTAGAATTAATCATCCTGAATTTAGTGCGACTCAATTAGAGTTTTATAATGAGACGGCCGCGAGTCAGAAAATGTCTCCTTGCCGCGGTCGCGAGGATGAGGCAAATTGTGTTTATGCCGTCGCACTTATCACCAGATTTTATAATTTTTGTGGTGAAGTTCCTAATAATAGAGAAAAGCAATTAGACTGTGCAAATATTATTTTAAGTGAAAGGGCGGGTGTGGAAATTACTAAATGCCAAGTGCAAACTACGGATAGATTAAAAACGCGCTGTCTTTTTTCTATTTTTAATATCTATAATCAGACTGAAGATTGCCGAAATCTAATACCTAGCGAAGTAAAGCAAATGTGCGAAAATGTTGCCAATTTCAAAATAGCTGAAGAAAAGCAAAATATGAAATTATGTGAAAATATTACTGATAACTCTTTAAAAAATACCTGTTTAGAAGATACAACTACGATTGCCCCGACTACACCAGATATTCCTACTAATCCCTCTACCCCGGTTACCCCCAAAGATACCGATGGCGACGGTTTAAGTGACCAGGACGAATTAAATAAATATTTTACCAACCCGCTTTTAACTGATACTGATGGCGATACTTTTTCCGACGGTGCCGAAATCAGTGGCGGCTATAATCCTTGTGGTGAAGGGAAGCTAAACAGTCCCGAGTTGCTAAAGGAATTATGTGCTCAGTTTACTAAATAAAATAAATATAAAAACGAAATAAAAAAATACAGGGCGGAACTCTGTATTTTTTTGTAAGCAAATTTTATTACCAAATAATTTTACAATTTTTTTTCAATTTCCGCGAATACTTCCGCAATACTTTTTTCGCCGTCTATTTCTAAATATTTTCCTTTCGTTTCATAGTGCGCGATTAGTGGTATCGATTCCTGGCGAAATACTTCCATACGACTATTTATAACTTTAGGATCTTTATCATCGCCACGGTCGCCTGTTAGAGCCCGGTCGCCGATTCTTTTCTCGGCCTCCTCGGGACGAATTTTAAGTAAGACAAACAAATCAACTTCTAAATTTACTTCAGCGAGCATTTCGTCGAGTAATCTGGCTTGCGGCATCATGCGCGGGAAACCGTCAAAGACGATGCCCGTATCGAGCGCTTGGGTTTTTATGTTTTGTAGTACGCCTTTTATTAATTCATCAGATACGAGCTGACCACTTGCAACGGTTGCTTGTATTTTTTTGCCAAGATCGGTACCGGACGCAATTTCCGCGCGTAATTTATCGCCCATACCAAATTGGTAAAGACCGTATTTTTTAAACAATAGTTCGGCTTGAGTTGTTTTACCACTAGCTGGTAGACCGTAGAGAACGATTATTTTTCCCATAGAATTACTTGGTATTATTAGTCTTAATAAGAAACAAAGTAATATAATACCAATAAATTTAGTTTATGACAAGTCTTCAGAGATAGTCGGTCTAGACAAAAAATTGCCAATTTGCGTACTATCAATTATGACGCCTAAAATGATATAATAAGCGCATGAATATTCTCGATATTTCAACTGACGAAATTTCACGATTATCGGACACTGAGCTCGTTAAATTAACCCTGGTTAACCAGGATAATTTTGTGTACCTCGTTGATCGTTATAAAGGCAAGCTTTCGAGCTATGTAAAGCGCTTGACTAATGCTAATAATGAAGACGCCGAGGATATCCTACAAGAAGTTTTTATTAAAGTTTATTTAAATTTAAATGATTTTAATAAGGATTTAAAATTTTCTTCCTGGATTTATCGTATCACCCATAATCAAGTAATTAGTGGTCATCGAAAAATTAAAGCGCGTCCGGAAGGATATGCTGTCGATTTAGACGATCAACTTGCGAAAAGCTTAGCGGCCGAAATCGACATTAAGGGGCAAGTTGATAATAAAATTTTACAAACGACCATTAATCAAGTCCTTGATAAGTTAGACGCTAAATATCGCGATGTTTTAGTTTTAAAGTTCTTAGAAGAAAAAAGCTATCAGGAAATTTCTGATATTTTAAAAAAACCACTGGGCACCGTTGCCTCTTTAATGAATAAAGCTAAACTTGAATTTAAGTTGGAAGTCGCTCGCCAAAATTTAAAGATTTAATATATGTTAGACCCAAATAACGCCGGCTTTGAAAATAAATTGCTGGCCAAAATTAAAGAAGAAAAAATAAACCCCAAACCGCGGTGGCGATTTTTGTTTAAAGATTACGTCATTTGGTCGGCGGGTATTATTTCCTTGCTCATTGGCGCCGCAGCCGTCTCCGTGATGATTTATTTATTCCGTTTCAATGATTGGGAAATATATGAGCAGACTAAAAAAAGTTTTTTGGAGTTTTTTGTTTTAACCTTGCCCTATTTTTGGATAATTTTTTTAGGTCTTTTTGTTTTCATTATTTCCTATAATTTAAAACATACTAAAAAGGGCTATCGCTATTCGCTTATTTTAATTAGCGGTGCTTCAATTTTAATAAGTATTTTTTTAGGCGCCGTTTTTTATGTTGCTGGTTTGGGTGCAAAACTTGATAATATTTTAGGTAGCCAGGTTCCTTTCTATGATAGAATGATTAACCGTCATCTTGATTTTTGGTCAAATCCTCATGAAGGAAGACTATCGGGTTTGGTGGTAGCTTTAATGGAGGGTGGTCGGTTTATTTTAATTGATCGTGGTCAGGAGGAGTGGGTTGTTAGTGTGGAAAAAACGTCTTTTTCATCCGGCGCCGTAATTCTAATTGGTCAACCGATACGTGTTTTAGGCAAAGAAGAGGACGACCATTATTTTAGAGCTGAAATTATTTTACCGCTTAATTCCGGTTGTGGTTTTTTCCGTCGTCTTGATGGCATCCCGCCGCATATGCGCCCGGGTATGTTGCCGCCTGGTATGCCTTTCCAAATGGCGCCGGCAAATTAAAAAGAAAATATTTTTTGCAGCGTAGTAGATGATGTCGGGTGTCTTGAGATCTCGTCCGACAAAATTAATTAATAAAAAAATCATCACTATGAAAAACAAAAATAAAAAAATATTAATTTCCTCTCTTGTATTTATCGTGGCGGCCGCAGCCGTTATGACCATCGCGCAAAATTCATATGCAGCTGACGCAGCTACCGGCGCAACTAATGCTTCAAATACATCGACGCAATTAAATAGACACGGCAAGTTCGGCAAAATGGGTAATTGGTTAAACAAAAATACTGACCAAGCGACTAAAGATGCTTTACAAGCTGAGAGAATAAAAAGACAAGAAGCGGTTCAAGCCGCTCTCAAGGCCGGAGATTATAATGCCTGGGTTCAAGCTGTCGGTACCTCGAGCCCAATGCTTACTAAAATAAATAAAGATAATTTTGCAAAATTTGTTCAGGCACATGAGTTAAGATTACAGGCTGATGCAATTATGACCGAACTGGGTATTAACCCCGGCGAAGGGCGTGGTCAAGGTGGCATGATGAATGGTGAGGGACGTGGTATGATGGGCGGATATCGCCTTAATAATTCAGTAACTAAATAATATTAATGTAGAATCGAAAATTTACATATAAAATCATAGAAAATAAAGAAACAAGCTTGAGGCAAACTACCAAATGGTAATAAGCGCAAAGCTTGTTTTT
>Ga0247841_10002559_pt1 | contig 35920 bp, 28 predicted proteins | sample LaCruzMarch2015__2_FD_192410 | JGI IMG/M metagenome (GOLD analysis project Ga0247841, IMG submission 192410) | Freshwater microbial communities from meromictic Lake La Cruz, Castile-La Mancha, Spain - LaCruzMarch2015_18m | ecosystem: Environmental > Aquatic > Freshwater > Lake | place: Spain... | reverse complement strand
TTTACAAAGAGGGGAGCATTTATAATGGCGCCGGTTTCCAAAGTAATTTGTTTGCTGCCACCAGTGGCGGTATCACCCTTCATGGCTGGGGGAGCGTCCGTGACTTTTAATTCTACTTTGATTGGTAATTTGGTACCAATCATCATTCCCTCAGAATCCTCATCGTCATCATTGTTGAAAATTAAAACTTCGGTAATGGAATTTGGTTTTAGGAATTTAGCTTGTGGTCCAATAAGGGTTTCATCAATCTTAAATCTCTTGGCAGGATCCTTTGGATCGGCAAACCAAAACTCGCCTTTATTTTTGTATAAAAATTTGGCTTCTTTGGTTGTGATATCTGCCTCCTCTACCTTCTCGGCTTGGTGAAAACTTTGCTCCGTAATCTTACCGGTAATCATATTTCGGAGTTTGGTGGCGTTCACCGGTTTTCTCATTTGTTTTCTAAAGACATGGGAAGAAAGCACCTCATAAGGCTCGTTATTAAAAATAATATATTTGCGCTCCACAATTTCACTGTATTCAAGCATGGGGGCATTCTAGCCGAAAATAGCTTATTTTGCAAGACAAAATTTAAAATACTTCACCACCTAATTATAACTTTTTCTTTGCACGATAGAAATTTTGTCGTCACAAAATTTCTTCTCTACTCCCTCAGTTTTTTACTAAAAACTTCAGTCCGTAAGGCACGAAAAAGTAATAACTAGGCTGTTCGTATTTTTAAAATTAATACCAAAGTAATATGATTTAGGAGGCTTCAATTACATCACATCCACCAGCACCCCTTTAATTCCAATAATTAGAAAAATTGCCGCAATCATGGTCATGCCAGGATAAAAAACCGCAGAGTAGGCCATAATAGGACCCACCGCCATACATCCAAGCCAAATATGTTCTTTGGTAATTTTTTTCTTCTCTTTCATATGATTTGATTTTACGAAATCATGCGATTCCCCAAATCGTACTGGGTGTCGCGCAACCGTCCATTAAAGCGCGACGCTTTTATAAATCTTTTAATTTTGCGCGGATTTCCTTCAAAATCTTGTCAGAAATTTTAGTATTTTCCTTCAAGAATTGTCTGGTGGCGTCATAACCTCTACCCAGCTTCTTTTCCTCTTCCTTTTCTGTGGTAGCCCATTCATATGACATACCGGACTTACGTATAATACCCATTTTTTCTCCCAAAGCAATCATTTCACCTTCCGTGGAAATACCTTCGTTGTACATTAAATCAAATTCCGTTTGTTTAAAAGGAGCGGCCACTTTATTCTTTACCACTTTAACACGGATTCGTCCTCCCATGATTTCTTCACCTTTTTTGATCTGCGCTATCCTTCTGATGTCTAGTCTGACAGAAGTGTAAAACTTTAAAGCTTTTCCTCCGGGGGTAGTTTCTGGATTACCAAACATCACACCAATTTGCATACGAATTTGGTTGATAAAGATAACAATAGTTTTGGATTTGGCCACAATAGCGGTTAATTTACGGAGGGCTTGGGACATCAAACGGGCTTGTTTACCCATGTGCTGAGCGCCCATATCACCCTCAATTTCATCTTTTGGGGTCAAAGCGGCCACAGAGTCAATAACAATCACATCCATCTTTCCAGAGCGTACCAGGCTCTCTACAATCTCCAGGGCTTGCTCACCGTTATCTGGTTGGGAAATAAGTAACTCATCAATTTTTACGCCCAATTTTTTGGCATATTCTGGGTCCATGGCGTGCTCGGCATCTATAAAAGCACAAAGGCCGTTAAGTTTTTGCGCCTCGGCCACCACGTGCAAGGCCAGGGTAGTTTTACCAGAGCTTTCAGGTCCAAAAATTTCAATTATTCGGCCTCGGGGCAATCCACCTACGCCTAAAGCCGCATCCAAACCAATGGAGCCAGTGGAAATGGCATTCACATCCACGCGCGGTTTATCACCCAGTTTCATGATGGAATCATCACCAAACTTTGTTCGTATCTCGTCCAGTGTGGCATCAATGTTTGCTCCCATCACCTTTGGTTCCTTTTTTTCTTTCTTTATCATGTTGTTTTGTTTGTTATAAAAGTTATTAATCAAAGCGGGGATTGTTTGATTTTAAAATGTCTGGTTGAGGCCTACCTATGCCGACCCGAGGACTTTTAAAATTAAATAATCTCTGCTTTGAGTACTTTTATATCATAATTATTAAACTATTTATAAACTATTTGTAATTTCTGCTCGGTTTTCTTGCCGAATCGATCTTCAGCTTTTAATTCTAGCACATTGTACCCGTATGACAGTAGAATCTTTTCATCAAAGTTTCCACTTTCATCCACCACTATCGCTCGGTCATTCAAAGTAATTTCTTTGGTATTTTTTCCTTGACCGTTTATGGAAAGTAATGACTCTGATACCGCGGAACCATTAATAGGGGAGGAAACAATTATTTTTGGCCCCGTGGCGTAATTCCAAATTTCAAAAGCCCCATAACCAAACAAACAAATCAAAAACAGGGTAATGACAATGGCTTTTAAATAAAATTTTGTTTCTCGTCTGGACATGATTGATTTTTAATGAGCAGAGCGATTATAAAAATCATCACCCTGTCAAATAATTACTTAACAAATACCTTATTTTTTTATTTTACTCTTAATTTAATAATATCTCAATCCTCTTAATAAAACTATTTGACGGGGTTAAGGTTTTGCTACCATAATTTTTTTGCAAAACTCAAAATTATGGGCAAATTCCTTAAAATTCCTTTGGATTTTCTGGTTCCTCAAAACCGTTTTCATCATACTTCTTGGTTTTTTTAACTTCCACTTTTTCTTCTTCAATCTCGGTATCTTCACCAATCATTTTATCGGCCACCGCTTCTAAACTTGCAGTATTGTCTGTATCACTTTCTGTATGACCAATCATTATTTCTCGTGGTTTGGCTCCAGAACCAGGACCAATCACGCCTCGTTCTTCTAGCATGTCTATCAAACGGGCGGCCCTGGCGTAACCCACACTTAATTTTCTTTGGATATAAGAGGTGCTGGCTTTACCGGCTCGTATAACTTCCTCTTTAGCTGTTTCATAAAGCTCATCATCATCACCAATATCATCACCAATACCACCTTCAAACAATACATTTCTATCAGCGGCTGTTTCTGCAAAGTTAATTTCTTGGCCTGGTATTTCATCTTGATATTGTTCAGATAAATATTTAACTACCTTTTTCACTTCACCTTCAGAAATGAAGGCACTTTGAAGTCTGACTGGCTTGCTCATTTCACCACCAAGGTAAAGCATATCTCCAGAGCCAAGCAATTTTTCAGCACCCGGGCTATCAATAATAGTTCGGGAGTCAATCTGGGACACACCTGGAGAGCAATTCTGGCCGGGATGTTGGCTTTGATCAAACCAGTAATAACATTTACGGATGGCCTCTGGGTGGAGAGAATAAGGTGTATACCTACGGCTCGGCTCATTTGCGCTAGGCGAACAATCGCACTTTCAAGCTCTCTAGGATAAGTCATCATAATATCCGCTAGCTCATCAATAACAATCACAATAAAAGGCATAGTTTCTGGTAATTCAATTTTTCTTTCATCACGGCCACGGTCTTTTGCTTCTCTTATTTTATCAAGGGCGGGGGACAGAATATTTTTATGATAGGAATCAATATCTTTGCAGGCGCGTTCTTGGAGCACATCATAACGGCGGTCCATTTCTTTTGCCGCCCATTTAAGTGACAGAATAGTTTTTTTAGCTTCCGTAATTACCGGTGTAAGCAAGTGGGGAATTTTATTATAAGTGGTGAGCTCCACACGTTTTGGATCAATCATAATAAATTTCAAAAGCTCGGGTGAATTTCTGTAAAGTAGGGAAGTGATGATGGCGTGAATGGTGACAGACTTACCTGAACCGGTAGCCCCCGCAATCAGAACGTGAGGCATTTTACCCAGGTTGGCAAAGTGGGCTTCACCAGAAATACTTTTACCAAGAGAAACCAAGAGTGGTTTTTCCGAGGTGCTAAATTTATCAGAGGCCAGCAAGGAAGCCAGACCCACAGTGGTTTTGGTGGTATTGGGAATTTCAATACCCACCAGTGATTTGCCAGGGATAGGGGCTTCAATACGGATAGGGTGGGCGGCCAAGGCATAAGCTAGGTTGTCCTGAAGAGAAACTATTTTGGAGAGTTTTACGCCTTCGGCTGGTTTTATGGCATAACGGGTCACGGATGGTCCAATGGTTACTTCATCCATTTCCACATCAATACCAAATTTTTGCAAAGTCCTTTTTATAATATTGGCGTTGGCCTTTACATCACCAGTACCGGGTTTACCGCTGTCATTGGCCAGTAGGGCCAGTGGGGGAGGAACGTATTCCTTGGCGCCAGGATTATTGCGCATGGCAATATCCATTTCATCTTCTTTTTCTTCCTTTCTTTCAACTCGTTTTTCAATAACTGGTTTTACTTCCTCTTTTTCTTTCATCACCTCCACAACTTCCTTGCCCGTTAAAACTTCAGCAGGAGTTTCGGCGGGCTCAGTTTCTTCTTCACCATCTTCCTCCTCTTCTTTTCTGAATCTTCTCCAGAAGCACAAAGTATCCAGAGTAAGTTCTGCTTCCAAAAGAATAAGGCAAGAAATAATTATTAAGGCGGTGAGAATGATCAGGGTGGCGGTAGATCCAAACAGCCACATAAAAAGTCCAGAAATAGCTTTACCAATATGACCACCATCTTTTGTCCATTCTAATATTTTTGCCAAGGTGCTGATTACTCCAAGTCCTGATAAAAAGAAAAGTACGGCGCCAGTGGTTTTAAGTCCGCTAAACTCTCTTTCTTCTTGTCTAAAAAAAGAAATGGCGAGCATAATAAAAAGTACTGGTAAAAGAAAATATCCTACACCAGATAACCAGGAAAGCCCACCAAAAAGTTTTTTGCCAACCATACCAGATAGATCAAGTGAAGCTAAAACTGAAAGGATTGCTAACACAAAAAAGGTGATAGCCAGAATGCTGTGGCGGGTTTCTTTACGCAGGCTTTTCAGAGGATTACTAGGTAAATTAATAACGGATTTAGTTTTATTTTTTTTGCTCATATTTATAGTAATTATATCATATAAAATGTCTGCAAAGAAACCTACCAAATATTCCTTTTTCTTAGCACGATACAAATTTTGTCGTCATAAAATTTCACATAGTAAGAATACAGTGCTAGAGGAGACTCACGGAAGATGACGATCTGAGTGTGAAGGATTTTTTCAGCAGAAAAAATACCTGTGCTCCGGTTAGTACTGTATTTTACGGAGTGGAATTTTACTAATTTGAATAGTTTTTGCGGGGGCTACTCTATTTACACAGTGTATCTTTTATTCTGTATTGCTCATAAGGACTTTACATTATTTTCCTGTCCGTTATATAATGGACAAAAGGTTTTTCTAAAAAAGTCAGTTTTTCTTAAAGGACAGTTATATCAGACAGCTTAAGGACAGCTGTTTTAATATCTTTTAACAAATAATGTCAGATCAAAACAAACAACAAAATAAGCTTGAAGAAACAAAGGGTAATAGTGGTACCCTTAGTATTTCTAACATTGTTGTTTTTAGAGACAATCCTCAGTTAGCTTATTTATACAAAAAGACAGAGAAGTTGGTCTCTGCCCTCTATTTACTTTCCGGTTTTATATCGGACAAAGAGCCGGTCAAATGGCAGATGCGAGAGGCGGGGATAGAGCTCCTCTCTCAGAGTCTTTCTTTGTCTGATAGGTCATCTTCTGAACGGATGATGCATTATACAAATTTTATTTCTACAGGCCTTAAATTCCTCTCCTTTTTAGAGGTTTCCTTTGTTGGCGGAATCATATCTGAAATGAACTATAACATCCTAAAAAATGAATTTGAAAGTCTGATTCAGACCGCGGAAAATGGTGAAAAAGGTGGTGGTGCCAAGGGTGTTGTTTTCCCGGAGCATTTCTTTGAGGTTTCTGAAATTCCTAATAATTCTGTTCCATACTTACAAAAAGCGGTTAATAATAAGGGTTTTGATTATAAAGGACAAAATATAATGTCCGATAGAATGTCCGTTAAGAAACCGCAAGAAAAGTCTAACAGACAGGACATAATAATTAGTCTTTTAAAGAAGGGTAATGAGCTTGGAATAAAGGATTTTACTTCATCAATAAAGGGTTGTAGTGAAAAGACTATTCAGCGTGAATTAGTAACCCTGGTATCTAAAGGACTAATCAAAAAAGAAGGGGAAAAAAGGTGGTCCAGGTATTCTATTAAATAGGTTTAGCGTAATGTGGTCGGTCCCCACAAGAAACATTCAAATTGTTTGCGTCTGGTTTTGAGACCGGTCCTGTTGCCTATAAGGCCGGTCAAAAGACGCGAGGACCAAATAATTTGAATAGTTTTTGCGGGGACCTTACTTTATTATATGTGGTGATAGTAAAGGGCTAAGGGGGGAGTACTTTGGTTGCTTTTCCTCCTATATTATGCTAGTATTGAGCTTGTGGATTACGTGTCCCGTAGCGAGCTTTGCTCTGGTACTGGGATGGTTATATTTGGCCTTTCATTAGGCCCTGGTAATAGTTATCCACAGCCCCTATTTTGCTTATTCTTTTGGGAATATATATAATATAGGGACTGGTAGTGTTTACACGTCAATGTGTTATACTATCCGTATACTTTTGAGGGTCTGCACTTTGATAATTAAATACTTGCCCGTTGAAAAGTTTTTTAACTTTTGGCGGGGAGAAAAAATACCGTATTGTTGTTAGTTGGCCGTTAATCTAAAATTCCTTTTTTATCACTAAGATTCTGTCCTCGCCCGCCTAAAACTTAATAAGTTTTGATGGGTTGGTTTGAGTGCCGAATATTGAAAATAAGTTGTATTGTTTTCAGTATTCGGTGCTCAGGTTTGAGCACAGAATTATAGTTTGAAATTATGGTGATCATTTCTTTTATATTTTAATTTGATTACCGGAAAACGGAGGGGAGCTAGCAGGTCAAATATGCTTACTCTTTTTCGTGAAGCTAAAATATATTTCTGAAATAAATCGCAAGATTTTCTTCAGAAGGCTTGGCTGGTTTTTAGTCGAAACCTTGCCAACCTCCGATGTTACATCGGAGTAGTTTATAAAAAACATTTTCTTTCGTCTTAATAATTTTATTAGTAAAGAAAGAAATTGTTTGCCTTACTTTTTAACAAAAGTAAGTTAATTTAAAAAATTATAAATCATGTCTAAAAAAATATTAGGCGTAGCTGTCATGTTGGCAGTTGTCGCTACAGTATTCGTAGGTGCAGGTGCTATCACTGCTAGCGCACAATCAATGAGTTTGTGCCAAACAGTTGACGCTCTTGTCCTAGCCGGAGTTATCGCCCCTGACAAAGTAGCTGCCGCTAAGGCCGCTGCAGGTTGTGGTGTTGCTGCTTCTCCAGCTTTCACATTTACTCGAAATCTTACAGTTGGTTCAACTGGTGCTGATGTCACCGCTTTGCAAACAAAGCTTGGTGTTAATCCTGCTACTGGTTACTTTGGTGCAATCACCAAGGCCGCTGTTATTGCTTACCAGACACAGAACGGTATTACCCCAGCTGCTGGTTATGTTGGTCCAATCACATTAGCTAAGTTGAATTACGTAGCTCCTGTCGTTGTTGTTCCTCCTACTACCGGTGGTACTACAGGTGGTACTACTTCAACTCTTGAAGGTACAGCTGGTGATCTTACGGGTGTAAGAAAAATTACCACTAACACTGAAACAACTGTTGGTGAAGGTAAAACTGAGAAAGTTGTTGGTGCTGAATTAGAAGCTGGTGATGATTCTGATCTTGCCATTACTTCTATGAAAGTTACTTTGATAAACAACGAAGTTGGTGATGCTTCACTTAGGCTAGATCATTATATTGACTCTGTATCAATAATGCAGGGTACAACTAAGGTCGCCACTGTTGATGCTGCTGATTTCACAAAGGTTACTTCTGGTGAATATTCCAAGTCTATATCTTTGAAAAATGCTGTTATCAAGGCTGGTGAGAAGTCAAAGTTCTATATTGAAGTTAGCGCTATTTCTTCTATAAGTAGCGATGATGATAATAATACCTGGGACTTGTCATTGGATAGCATTCGTTACAAGGATGCTGAAGGATCTATCTTGACCATTGTTTCTGCTGACTTTACTAGTGCGGTAGAGGCTGTTGTTTCTTTTGAGCCTTCAACTGCTAGTGACGAAGTTAAGTTACAATCAAGTGCTTCTAATCCAAAAACTGCTACTATACAAGTAGATGCAGATAATGTTACTGATGAGGAAACTGTCCTCGCTTTCGCTTTGAGAGGAGGTACTGATACTTCTGATGTAAACATTTTGTCAATCCCAGTGGTATTGACTAGTGATGGTGCTAACCTTGAGGATATTGTAAATGATATCTGGTTAGAAGTAGATGGTACTGTCTATGACAACATGGATGCTACAACTACTGATTCAGATGAAGCTACTTACACCTTTGATATTGATGAAGGTGATCTAGTTGTTACTGCTGGTGATACTCAAACTGTAACTGTTCATGTTGAATTTGCAGCTGAGAATGGTAATTATGCTGGTGATGCTATCACCGCTTCTGTAACTGGTGAAGATATTGATGCTGAGAACTCAGAAGGAGATTCTGTTCCTCTAGAAGGCTCATCTTCAATCACTGGTAATCCTCAAACTCTTCAGATTGATGGAGTACAAATCACTTATGTAAGCAGCAAGTCAGAAAAAGTTGATGAAGCTGGTACAATCAAGGATTACACTCTTGTCTTTGACGTAGAGGCTATGGATGAAAATGTTGAAATTGATAGCGTTCTTTCATCAATCACAGGAAATGATGCAAGTAACTCAAGTGATGATGTAGTCTTTACAGTAGTAACCCCTGGTTCTGCTACTGCAACTTCTACCGCAACCTTGGATTCAACTGCTTCTGAAGATGGTGATGTCTTCACTGTGTATGCTGGACAGGTCAAGAGATTTACTCTTGTTGTAACTGTTTCAGATGTAAGTGCAACTGGCTCATATCAAGTAAAACTTGATGAAGTAGCTGGTTCACCTGCTACCGATGTTAAGACTTCAGCTTCTACTGTAGTTGCTGAGTAAATAAACTCTAATTCTGGTAAATACACCTTATAAAGTATTCCAAAAACCGCCCGTCAATGGGCGGTTTTGTGTTGTCCTTTTTTTGATAGGCTTTAAATATTCTTTGATTTAAGGTATATTTATTCAATGAAAAGGGTGTTAATTTTTTCATTAACCTATATGCCACTTATTGGTGGTGCAGAGGTGGCCATAAAGGAAATTACTGATAGATTAGGTCATGATGATGATTTTGAATGGGACCTAATAACCTTAAGGCCCAATACAAACATGCCTAAGTTTGAAAACATAGGTAATGTAAATGTTTACAGGGTGGGTTTATTTTCAAATCAGTCTACGGATTTAGTTAGAAAGGACTTCTTTTTTAATTTGAATAAATTATTGTTTCCACTCGGCGCTTGTATTAAAGCCGTATTTCTTAATCGTGAGAAAAAATATAATGCCGTCTGGTCTATTATGGCGGCCTATGCCGGGCTAGCTGGGTTGTTTTTTAAATTTTTTAATCCTAAAACTAAATTCATCCTGACTTTACAGGAAGGGGATACATCGGGTTATGTTAAAAATAAAGCAGGTATTTTTGTTTTTCTAATTAAAAAAATATTCACGAAGGCAGATTATATTCACGCCATTTCTAATTATCTAGTAAATTTTGCCAAGGATTTCGGGTGCAAGAAAAAAGTAATAGTGATCCCAAATGGAGTAGATTTATCTAAATTTAAAGCACAAAGTACAAAATTAAATAGTAGTAGAAATAGAATTATTACTACCTCTAGATTAATAGAGAAGAATGGTATTAGAGATTTAATACTTAGTTTAAAATATCTGAGGGACGATTTTATTTTAGATATTTTAGGCACAGGGCCCCTCTACAACGACTTAATTAGAATAACTAATGATAACAATTTATCACAGAGAGTTTTTTTTAGAGGGGGCCTGGGGCAGGAGGAAATGATTAGGTATATAAATAACGCCGATGTTTTTGTTCGGCCATCCTTATCGGAAGGGCTTGGAAATTCCTTTCTGGAAGCAATGGCTGTTGGTTTGCCCATAATTGCAACAAAGGTTGGTGGTATTCCTGATTTCCTTATAGATAAGGAAACCGGTTTATTTTGTCAGGTAAATAATCCAAGGGATATAGCTGAAAAGATAATAATGATTAATACTGATTTTGTTTTAAGAAATAAATTAATAATGAATGGTAAAAAGTTAATTGAGAATCAGTATGGTTGGGGTATTATTGTCAAAAAATTTAAATTAGAAATCTTTGATAAAATAGGCTAAAAACGTTATACTGACAGCACAAAGCTATGAATAATTTGATAATAATACCAACCTATAATGAAAGGGACAATATTACCAATATTATTTCGGATATTTTAAGATTATATCCTAGTATAATGGTTTTGGTGGTAGATGATAATTCTCCAGACGGCACAGCCGAAATAGTTAGCCGATTAAAAAGGAAATATAAAAATTTAAGTGTCATGAAGAGGTTGGGTATGAGGGGTTTTGGTGCCTCATATTTAGAGGCTTTTTCATTTGTTAAGGATAATAAGGAATTACATTCAATAATTACCATGGATGCTGATGGTTCGCATGATCCAGCTTATGTGATTCAAATGCTTGAAAAAATAAAATTAACAGATTTAGTGATTGGTTCTCGATATGTGAAGGGAGGTGGAGTGAGTAATTGGAGCTATTATAGAAAAATAATTAGTTTTCTTGGTAATTATTATGCTAGGGTGTTGTTGAGAATTGGAGTAAAGGATTTAACTTCTGGTTTTATGTGTATTAATAGAAAATTACTAAAAAACATATGTGATAAGATTGATCGTAATATTAACGGTTTTTCATTTCTTATGTTGCTTAAGTATGAATTAATAAGAAATAATAATATTAAATTTGAGGAAATACCAATTATTTTTACAGAAAGAAGGGTTGGTTCGACAAAATTTTCCCCGAAGATTTTTATTGAGGGTTTTTTTACTCCCATGAGGATATTATTTAATCAAATATTTAAATGAAGAAATCAAATATATATTTAGGTGTTGTTCTACTATTAGCCCTTGTCGTCAGGCTTTGGAATGTTGTTTCATTTGATCTATATTCTGATAGTTCTCTATATTCTTTTAGGTCTCTAGGTTTGTTTGACTATATTGGTGGTGGGCAAACTACCCCCATTCAGTGGTTTGGTAGTATTCCAGCCTGGGCAAGTTTATCCTTTCATGATGCCCCTCCGCTTGTTTTTTGGATACAACATTTTTTCTTTGTAATTTTTGGTGATACCACGTTTGCCGCTAGGATCCCATTTGTTTTAGTGGGAGTTGTTGCCACGTATTTCCTGTATAAATGGTTATTTAAGGTAAGCAATGAAAGGGTGGCGATTATTTCTTCCCTAATTTTTGCTCTAATGTCATATTCTGTTTGGGCGGGGAGAGTGGGATATCTTGAGGGCATAACGTTATGTTTCGTGGTTATTTGTTGTTATTTTTTAAATTTATTTTTAAAGGAACCTACAAAACATAAGTATTTGTATTTCATGAGCATTTTTCTTGGATTATCACTCTTAACAAAATACACTGCTATTTTTTTGTTTCCAGTTATATTTTTCTCTTTACTGATTTATCGAAAGGAGGTATTTCAAAAAGAAATTAAATTACATTTTAAACCATGGCTGATTTCTCTGTTCCTATTGATAATGGTCCTGGCCCCAGTGATAATATATAATTGCATGGTTTATTCGTTTCGGGGTCATTTTGATGCCGCGTTATCATCTATGTTAGGTATAAAGGCGGATGATTTTTCAACTTTGGCTTCTAGGTCAATGTCTATTACCTGGAATAAACTTTTTGCTCCACTTATTACAATTAGTCAGGTTTTATCTTTGCCATTTTTTATTCTATTTATTATCTCCTTACTAGGGGCTATTATTAAGTTAGTAAGGAAAAAGCTTGATAAGGCCAATGTAATTTCCTTATTAGGAATATTGTCATTAACTGTGATGTTTATTATTACCGGGTCGGAAGTAAGGTTTTTACCTATTTTTATTCCATTTGTTGCCGTTTTAGTTGGTAATTTTATTTATAATTTTATTATTTATTTAAACAGGTATAAAATAATTAAAGTTATAAGTATTATAGTAATTACGTGTGTTTTATCATTTGAAATTTTTTATTCTATAAACACTAATATTGTTAGGAATCCCAAAGGAGCGCCGGGTATTTTTTATTCGGAAACCAGATTTTATGATAGAGGTTGGAATTCTTTGGAGAATTATTTAAAGCTGAATATTTTTCCAAAAGATATAAATATTAGTAATATAAATTCTCTCGAGGACCTAAATATTGGTGCAAATGAAATAAAGGGTAGGCAAGTAGTTTTTTGTGATGATCGAGTAGATTGGTTTGCCTATTCTTGGTATATACAGAAATACAGATTTTATTACAAATTACCCATATTTCCAGTGAGTATGTTATTAAAGGATAAGGACGCTTTCTCTTCTAATATTAGTCAGTTAAATAAGGCTGGAGCAGGTGGCTATGTGTTTATTTATGCTAAGTCTGATTTGGTGATGAGTTCGGGAATAAGTGAGCGTGCATCCTTAGCGATTGATTCGTTTGCTACCGGAATGGAAAAGGGCAAAATTGGGTATGAGGATATTATGAATTATCAAGGGGAGACTGCCTTTAGGGTGTTTAAAATTAAATAAGGTTAATAAAAAGATGATCATTAAGGTTATAAAATATGTTATTTCAGGTGGTATTGCGGCGGTGGTTAATTTACTTTCGCTATATGTATTTACTGAGTTTCTTGGCATTTGGTATTTATATTCCTCAATTTTAGCTTTTTTGGTAGCAATCACATTTAGTTTTACCTTACAGAAGTTTTGGACATTTAGAGATCATAATATTTCAAAAATTAACCTTCAGGCCCCGCAGTTTTTGATTGTATCAGTTGTAAATAATGTATTAATTAACTCCTTATTACTTTATATTTTTGTTGAGCTATTTGGTCTTTGGTATATTTTGGCTCAAATTATAGCAGGCTTAATTGTTGCTATTATTAGTTATTATATATTTTCTAAATTTATATTTAAGCCAAAAGATATTAGTGATAAAGAACACATTTTAATTACTACCGGTATATACCCTCCGGATATTGGTGGCCCATCACTTTATGCGGAAAGGTTATATTCCGAGTTCAAGAAAATGAATTATGACACTAAGGTTTTAACTTTTAACCTTGAAAAGAAACTCCCAACTGGCATAAGACATCTATACTTTTTAATTAAATGTATTCCAGGAGTAATTAAGGCCGATCGGGTATTAGTTCTAGATACATTTAGTGTTGGCTTGCCCACAGTTCTTCTTGGTTGGATTTTTTCAAAAAAAACTTTAATTCGCATTGGCGGGGATTTTTTATGGGAAACATATATTCAAAGTGGTACCAATATAATGTCTCTGGTAGACTTTTACAGGAATATGCCCAAACTATCTATAAAGGAATCTGTAATTTTAAGTATTCAAAAATTTATTTTTAGTAAATGTTCAGGGATTGTCTTTACCTCAGAATGGCAAAGAGATATTTTTATAGATTATTACGGGTTAGATAAAAATAAAACTTTTTTTGTTGATAATTTTTTCCCGTCAAAAATAGCGAGCAGCGAACCCAAAAAGAATATATTTTTATATGCTGGCCGTTCTATAAAATTAAAAAATATTGAGGTGTTAAAGGAAATATTTAAGGAACTACCTAAGGATATAATACTTGAAACTGTTGATTCCTTATCCCATGAAGTCTTAATTGAGAGAATGAAGGACGTATATGCGGTGATATTACCTTCTTTTACTGATGTCACCCCAAATTTTATTATTGACGCTATAAGCCTAAACAAGCCTTTTATTTTAACAAAGGAGTGTGGTTATTATAATAGATTTAAGGATCTAGGCTTATTTGTGGATCCATTTGACAGGGAGGATATAAAGAATAAGATAATTTTAATGACAAATAGGGAGACCTATTTGAAATACAGGAAAAAAATAGAAAATTTTACTTATACTCATTCCTGGTCTGATATAGTTAAAAAGTATATTGATATATATAAAAAAATATGAAAATCCTAAGTTTGGGTACAGATAAATCAGTATTAAACATTAATTCAAATCTTACCAAAAGGGTTATTGAATATGGTCAATTAGTTGATAAGTATAGTGTTGTTGTGCCGGCCGGTAGGGAGGAAAAAATAAACCTATCTCCTACGATAACCATTTATTCTGTGTCTGGAAATAATAAAATCACTAGTTTTTTTCGCCTCTATAAGAAGGCAAAGTCATTAATAAAAAATGATAGTTTTGATGTCATAACTTCTCAGGACGCATATTTTATTGGTTTGTTGGCTATTATATTAGGTAATAAGTTTAACAAGGGTGTGGAGATTCAAATTCATGGATGGGAAAAGTTTAATTTTTTTAGAAGGAATTTGGCTAGGTTTGTTTTAGCTAGAGCTGACTCTATTAGGGTTGTTAGCCCTAGAATTAAAAATCAGCTAGTTTATGATTTTGGTGTGGATGATTCGAAGATCACGGTTGTTTCTGTTTTTGTGGATATTAATAATAAAGAAATATCTAGACACCCAAAAGGTAATAAGAATACTATTTTTCTTACTGTGGGGCGTTTTGTTCCTGTTAAAAACATATCCTTACAAATCCAGGCTATGTTTGAAGTAGTAAAAAAATATCCAGGAACAGAATTGTGGATAGTAGGAGATGGTCCAGAAAGAGAATCAATTGAGCAACAAATTAAAAACTTAGGGCTTACGAGGAATGTTAAATTGCTTGGTTGGCAGAGTAATTTAGAAAGATATTATACGGAGGCAGATATTTTTCTTCTTACATCAAATAGTGAGGGTTGGCCTTTGGTAATTCTGGAAGCAGCTAGTTATGGATTACCAATTATAATGACTGATGTGGGTTCTGCTGGGTATTTAATTATTAATAATGAAAGCGGAATTGTTATTCCGGTTGGAGATAAAGATAAATTAGTAGAGGGTATGATAAGATTAATTGAAGATGAGGTACTAAGATTAAAATTCAGTAATAACGTTAAAATTGCACTAAAAAGTTTACCAACAAAAGAACAGATTCTTATATTGTATAAACAAAGTTGGGGAAAAGCATTAAAATGAAATTATTAATAATTACACAAAAGGTTGATAGGAATGACCCAATTCTTGGTTTTTTCCATAGATGGATAGAAGAATTTGCCAGGAATTGTGAGTATGTAACGGTTATTTGCCTATATAAGGGTCAATTTGGCCTACCAGCTAACGTTAAGGTGCTTTCTCTAGGTAAAGAGAGGGGAATTGGTAAACTGGGCTACGTGAGCAATTTTTATAGGTATGTTTGGCTAGAGAGAAATAATTACGATTCGGTTTTTGTTCACATGAATCAAATTTACGTGCTTCTTGGGGGATTACTTTGGAGATTGATGGGGAAGAAAATTGTCATGTGGTATGCTCATGGGCATACATCTTTTTCTTTATGGGTAGCTGAAAAATTGGTAGACAATATTTTTTCTGTTTCAAAAGAAAGTTTTACTTTAAAAACTAATAAGTTAAAAATAGTTGGTCATGGTATTGACACAAATCGTTTTAAAACTGTTCGCCCTAACAAGGTGGAATCTTATTATAATATTTGTTCCTTAGCTAGAATTTCTGAAAGAAAAAATCAATATATTATGATAGCTGTCCTTTCGTTATTAAAAAGGGCGGGTGCGAATGTCAGATTATATTTAGTTGGGCCGGTCATTACAAAAGCAGATGTTATTTATAAAGATAAAATTAATCAACTTATCGTCAGGGAAGAACTTTTAACAGACGTAATTTTTCCCGGCAATATTACTCAGGATGAGTTACCATCTTTTTTGGGTAATATAGATTTATTACTTAATTTAAGTGATACTAATAGTGTTGATAAAGAAGTACTTGAGGCAATGTCCTGTGGAGTAAATGTTTTAACATCCAATATTGCTTTTAAGGATATCCTACCTAGTGAAAATTTAACCTCAAAAGTACCAGAGGAAGTTACAAAAAAAATATTGCAATTAATTTCTGTTGGTAGGTCTGACCACTCAAATTTAAGGCAAATCGTTGAAAAAAGTCATAATCTTCAGAATTTGATAAAGAAAATAGTAGTCGCATTGTAAGAATAAAGTTATGAATATTAAAGAATTTGAAAATATTAGATGGGGTAAAAATATTCAAAGAGAAAGTTTTAGACATTTTTCCTGTTTAAATTTAATAAAAAACGGTCCGGTTCTGGATGTTGGCTGCGGCGATGGTTGGCTATTAAATGCTTTAAAGAGTAAGAGTATTATCTGTGAGGGTGTAGATTTGTCTGATGTTGCAGTAAAAAAATGCCTTAGTCAGGGTTTGTCCGTCACTACGTGTAATATTGATGGTACATTACCCTATAAAGATAATTTTTTTGAATATGTTGTTTTGCTGGATGTTTTAGAGCATAATTATAATCCAGAGGCTTTATTGCTTGAAGCAAAAAGAGTTTCTAAAAAATATGTAATAGTAAGTGTCCCTAATTTTTCTTCTTTTCCCGCCCGTATTCAAGTAATGTTTGGAAAAGTACCTGAAAATAATAAATTAGGTAAAGGGCATATATTTTGGTTTAACCATGAGGCGTTGTTAAATGTGATAGAAAAATCTAAACTATCTATTATTAAAAAAGTCTCAAATACCTTTTGGCCATTTTCTAAATTATTTCCATATATTTCTAGAATTTTTCCGGGATTATTTGCTCTATCTTTTGTTGTTTTATTAAAAAAATGAAATTAATAAATAAAATTAAGTTTTCCTTCAAGTTGGCCAGATTGGGTAGTAATTTGTACTATCGTATGAAGTTATTTTTATTTATTTTTTTCTCTTCAGTGATTAAATTTTTTCCCATCGTATCTAGATTTAATATAAATATAAACAACAGAAGATTTTTTGTTTATATGTCTGCTACCTCAGACATATCAATTTTTGATAAGATTTTTGTTCAAAATGAATATTTAATTAATCCCAGGAGCAAACCAGAAATAATTTTTGATTTAGGAAGTAATATTGGGTTTTCTGTATTGTATTTCAAGAGTTTGTTTCCTGATGCCCATATATATGCCTTTGAGCCAAACCCCCTTGTTTATAGTAAATTAGAGAGTAATTGCCGTGGATTATTGAATGTTCAATGTTTTAATGTGGCTATCTCTAATCTTGATGGTGAAAAAGATTTTTTTGTTGGTGAGAAATCAAGCCTGTCTTCCTCTTTTTTAAAAAGAAATGAATCTTATCAGTCAATTAAAGTTAGGACCAGGAGTCTAGATTCAATAGTTAACGAACAACAAATTAATAATATTGATTTGGTAAAGTTTGACGTTGAGGGTGCTGAATATGATGTTTTCATAAATTGTAAAAAATTGAATAAAATAAGGGATTTAATAGGAGAAGTCCATATTGATTTAGGAAAATTTTCTTATAACGGCTTCTCTAAAATATTTAATAAAAATTATCTGATTAATAATAGGCGAATTTCTAGAGATAGGTTTATATTTAAGGCGTCATCAATTATGATAGAGTAATAATATATAAATAAATGTTGTCAATTAAACAGCTTAGGCAGGAGAAGTCTTACGTAAGGCCATATCATTGGTTAATGCAGGACAAATTAAGCCAGGAAGGAAGGTTATATTTTGGTTATATAGATTATTGTGTCACACAGGTTAACAATTACTCGGGCCGAATACTTGATGCGGGGTGTGGGGATGGTAGATTATTGGGTGAAATTTATAGTGTCAGTAAAATAAAAAAAGAATTATACGGTGTTGATTATTCAACCAATGCAATAGAATTTGCAAGATTATTTGTACCAGAAGCGACATTTATTCAGGCAGATTTAATAAAATTACCTTATGAGGATAATTTTTTTGATGTTATTTTTTTAGTTGAAGTTCTAGAACATTTTAGGCCAGACGATATTCCGAAGATTTTACGTGAATTATCAAGAATTATAAAAAAAGATGGCAGATTGATTATTACGGTACCATCAATTTTAATGGGTTTACCGGGTGTGCAAAGTAAACATTATCAACACTTTACACCCAAAACACTCTCAGACACCCTTAATGGATATTTTGTTATTTCTAATCTTTCAGGGCAATATAAGACCGGTTGGAGTTTCTTAAAAGTCCTATATAGATTAATTGATAATAAACTTTTTGACATTAAAATATTACGTAAATGGTATAATAAAAATATATGGCCACGTTACTTTAATATCTGTAAACCAAAAGATGGAATGAGATTAATTTCGGTGTGCTCTCCTTGTAAGTAATTTCTTATGTAAGTATTTTTATGAAACTAAAAAAAGAAAAAATAATTAAATTATTATATGGATTACCATCATTTTCTATTGGAGGTATAGAGAATCAGCTGACGCAACAGTTGGTCTGTTTTGATAAAAACAAGTATGAAATACATATTGTAACTTTATTTTATTACAAAGGAAGACCAAATTTTTACGAACAATTGCCTCCGCACGTAATTACTCACAATTTTAATTTTAATGGCTATTTTGATATTAAAAATTATTTCAAATTATTTAAATTATTGAATAGTATAGAACCAAATATTGTAGTTTCAAGTATGTTTTCTGCCAATGCTATTTTTAGGATAATGAAATTATTTTTTGGATATAAAATTATAACTAGGGAACATAATACCTACACCGATAGAACGGTATTTCATAAAATAACAGAAAAGTTATTATCCCCACTAAGTAATTTAATTATTGCGGTATCAAAGGATGTGGCTGATTTTTATTGTCATCAGAATAAGATATTAAGAAATAAGGTGTTAATAATAAATAATGGTATTGATTTGGAAAAAATTCAGGAGTTTGGAGATAAAAATATTAATATGACTAATTTTAAAAAAGAGTTAGGTCTTGCTGGTTCTGATAAGGTTATTATTAATGTAGCCAGACTTAAGGCTCAAAAAAATCACGAGCTGCTTATTGATGTTTTTGCTGATTTTCAAAAGATGAGGAGTAATTATAGATTATTTATTTTAGGCGACGGGCAGGAGAGGGAGGCACTTTCCAAGAAAATTATAGAGTTGAAATTATCTAATGAGGTAAGGTTGTTTGGTTTTAGAAAGGATGTGTTTAATTTTTATCAAATTAGTAATTTTTTTGTATTGAGCTCAAGAATCGAAGGTTTCCCTAATGTCTTTCTTGAGGCACTGGCCTTTGGCTTGCCAGTTATTACCACAAATGTTCCTGGGGCTAATGAAATTATAATTAATGGTAGAAATGGCTTTATTGTAAAAAACCAAGAAGAATTATTAGAAAAAATGTTATATTTATCTAATTTAGACATTAAGAAGATGGAAATTTTAAGACAGGAGTGTTTAAATACCGTAAAAAATTTTAGTATTCAAAAGATAGTGGGGCAATACGAAACTATTTTTAGTAAATTGCTAAAATAATATGATAAGTATAATTATTGCTACATACAACAGGAAAGATCATTTATCAAACTCTATTGAGAGTATTTTGAGCCAGACTTATAAAGACTTTGAGATAATTATTGTTGATGATGGCTCCACAGATGGCACAGAGGAATTAGTAAGAAAAAACTTTAAAGATTCAAGAATTAGATATATTAAACTATCAGAAAATAAGGGAGCAACTTTTGCCAGAAATACTGGTTTGGGTGAGGTAAGAGGGGAGTATTTTATGGTTTGGGATAGTGATGATGTTCTATATCCTAATGCTTTAGAGGTAATTATTAATATATTTAATAGGAATCACAATTTAGCTGTAGTTTCCTCTCCCGCCAGAAGCTTACTTCGTGGTAAAGAAATAGGGTATAACAAGGTAGCTGAGGGAGTTATTCCAAAGGATATTATTATTTGTCGGCTGTTACCCTCTAACCATAAAATTAGAGTTGCTAGGACTAGTCTTTGTGGCGAGGTTCGGTATAAGGCTAGAAATGTTGATTTTCTTGTAAATGTTGAAATGGCTCAATGTGGAAAATGGTATAGTTTTCCCGAATATTTGGGAGATGTAATTTTAGAGTCTAATCAGAACTCGCTAACTCTTAATAGGAGAAAAACAAATCTAGATTTAGCCATTTTACGGGCACCTTATTTAGCTGATTATTTGATTAAATATGCAGATATTTTAAAAACCAATTGCCCTGAAAAGTATGCTGGCTTTTCATATGGCGCCGCTATTGGTTTTTTTGCGAATGGGAATAAGGAAAAAACTCGGTATTATGTAAAGGAGGCACTAAAAATACATCCTAAAATAAGGTATATATTATTATATTTATTAAATTTTGTTCCACTTGGACTATTCTTATTTAAGGGCGCAGTAAAAATAAAAAATATTATATTTTAATTTATTTTGTGACTTCAAGTTCGAAAACTAGAATTTTTGCTCTAAAAAATATATAAAACAAATTATCATATAAATCCTGATGTTTAAGCAGCCATTTTTTCACCCAGTATTTTAGAGTATAAGGGTTAGTGGCTGGCCAACCAATTGAGAGGTTTACAAGTCTAAATCGGAAAGGGAGATCTGTAAAAGAATGATTTGGTTTACAAAAATAATTTATTGTTTTGCATGTAAAAAAGTGTTTATGGGTGGGGTCCTTGTAGGCGGAAGAATATCTAAAGTGGGGGACTTCTATTATTACCCTCCCCCCCTTTTTACAAATTCGATGCATTTCCCGAAATGTTTTAAGCAAATCATCTACGTGTTCTATAAAATGAAAGGCTAGTACTATATCAGCGTTGTTATCAGGAATTGGCCAGGGATAGGTATTTAAATCATGTTGAATTTTTGCCAGGGGCGATTTAATTTTGTCTACGCCTATAACGCCTGGATAATCCTGCCCACCACAACCTAAATTATATATTTTAATATTTGGATTAAAATCAAATTTTCTACCCTTAGCTGTATATATTTTTTTAATTAAATTTTCTTCCATTGGTTATTTAAATTGATATCCATTCCGAAGGAATAAACCCACTCATATCCTTATTATCTGTTCTGTATTGATTAGGGGCAACTATCATTTTATTGGAATTGTTATTAAGCCAAGCTCCCCACCAACTAAATGTACTATTAGCGATTATATTATGTTTACACTTACTCAGCAACCAAAATTCTTCATAATCCGTAATATTTTTTCCGGAAACATATACGGTGGTATCTCCAAAGATATTAGCATAATTTTTCTTCACATAGGTAATATCGTCCGAAAATATAAAAAAAATAGGTTCACTTTCTTTTTCCTTGATAAGTTGTACGGCCCGATCATAATATTTTTCGGTTAAAATTACAAATTTATGGGTGTATTTTAAATAGTCGCTCCGTCTAATATGAATACCAACAGAATTAGTTTTAATAATATTATCTAATATTTTTTTTGTGGCACTACCTATTGTAAATTTGGGACAGAGTTCTTTCTGCAAAATGTTTTTTATATTTATAAAATATTTCTGGTTAGTCCATGATCCTGAAATATATCTATTGTCTGGTATGTTCAATGTGGCTTCGTTAAAATTAAGATTGTGATCTATTATTATTTTCTTGTTTTGTTTGGTTTTGAAAAATTCTATTAGCTTAAAAATAAGACGTCGGAGATTTTCTTTTAATGTTTTATCTGTGGGGTATGGAACACCTATTTTATGAAAATCTTCTCTTTTTGCTATTTTAAGACTAATGTTAAATTTATCTAATAAAAATTTGCGCGGTGTAATACTTCCGGCCGGTAAATTAAAAAAACTCGTATCAAGCTTAACTTCAAGCCCCCTTTTTTGTTCAATTGCTTTAGCCAGGGCATATTGAAATAGTTGATTACCAAGACCACCTGAAATTTTTACAATGATCATTTTAATTGGATTAAAGCTTTTTGATTATAATTCCAGTGATTAGGCACTGTCCAGCGGCTATTGCTATGTCAGATATAACTATACCTAATAGACCATAAAAATAGACACCGATAAAATTTAATAATATCTGTAAAACAGATGTAAACGAAGTATAGTAATAGAAATTTTTAATATCAAAACGAGACTGGATAGCGGTGAGTCTAAACCGTGAAATTAAAGTTAAAGGAATAGAAATTGCTAATAATTGTGAATAAAAAATAGCTTCTAGATACTTTGGAAGAAAAATGATAAATAGAGGTTTAGCTAGAAGGATATAAAGAATAGCTAGTGTTAACGTCATAATAACTATTTTTTTTTCCTTATTTTTTAGTGAGTATTTTAAATTTTCTGTTGTGTGTTTAGAAAATTTTGGTAGAGCTAGGGTATTTATTCCACCCAACAAGCTGGTTATTTGGCTAATCGGGGCCATGGCTATACTATAGGAAGCGATACTGCCGGCACCTAGATAATGAAATATTAGTAGTTTATCAAAATAACCAGAAACGTTGGAAACAATTGCCATAAAACTGACATCTTTGCCATATTTAATAGATTTTGGGTCGACGATCTTATTTAGGGGATGTATTTTGAGTGTTATTTTTAATAGGATATAATTTATTATTGTCCAAAAGGAAAAATAAAAGAATAGCACGTAATAAATATTATGGGTTGCAAATAATATTATAATTGTAAGAAGGGTACTGATAATTGTGGGTACAGTGCTATAAATAGTAATTCGTCTAAAATCTTTCTTACCATTTAATATTGAACCATAGGCACCAAAGGAATCCTTCAGTGGTATAAAAGAAGCGCAGATCATTAACATTATCCCAAGCACATGATTGTCATTATAAAAATAATAGCAACCTAAAATTATCGCTCCAAGACCACCAAGCAACCCCCATTTAATTTTTGTTTTTATGCCCTCAATTGCCGTGCCTTCATTGCCCTGGGCAACAGATTGGGCGATAGAAATATTCATATTACGAAGATTGGGTATACATAGTACCCCAACAATAGTCAGAACATATTTATATATTCCATAAGTTTCTTTTGGTAATAGGTTTGCAAAGGCTATAACTAATATAAAAGAAGAAAAGGACGAAAAAATCTGTCCAACAACAAGCCAAAAACTACCATGAAATAGATAAACCATGTCAGTCTCAATGTATTTTTCGGTTTTTCTTAAATAATAGATAAGTTTACCCTTTAATTTTTCAATAAAAATATTCATAAATTTATTAGCCAAGGATAGCATTTTTATAGGTTATTTTCCAGTATTCATAACTATAAATCTAGGATGGTGTTAAGGAAGGGGAGAAATAGTCACAAGAGATGTCCTTTAGGCCACTAATGTCCGTTAGTGTCCGTGAGATTTGGAAATGTTTGAATTAATAATAAATGCTTATGAATAAGGATTAAAGAAAAAACAGTAACTGTGGATAACTTTACTTGCAAAATTTGATTATATAAAACATTAAAGTTATAATGTATAAGTCTCTTCGGTAATTTTTATTATATAAAAAGAGGAAAGTAATTTAGTCGGTTATTTTTCCTTACAATGATTATCGTTTATTATTAATTTATTAGTTAATTTAGTTTATTATGAACAAAAAATTTAGTTTGTTTCTTATAGCGAGTTTGATTTTAATAGGAGGTCTCGTGGGGGCGGTAAATGCTGAAGCCGCTTGTACCCTAACTAGTATAGATGCACCAGCTAATTTGAGTTATATTTCAGGTGCTTCTTATGACGTTACCATATCAGTTGGTGGCTCTGATACTTGTGGTACCGATGGTGCCGTTTTTACGGGTTACTATCTTTTTGATTCAGATGATGATGGTGATTTTAGTGATGAGGGCTCATATCAACAATTTGGACAAATATCTCCAGCTTTAGATTCAACTAGTTATGTTATTGATTGGAATACCACCGCAAGGACCGAGGGGGATAATACTAGGTATAAGATAAGAGTTGTAGCTTCAGGGGGTGCGTCACCGGTTACTTTAACCCCAGCAATAACTTATGGTATTGACAATACTGCTCCGGTTATTTTGTCGGCCGAGACGCTAGATGCTGTTACGGTAGATGGTGCAATTGACACTATTAGAGTTACCTTTACTGAAGGGATTGGAATGGATCAAACCAATACGGATATAACAGGTTGGTATATAACGGCAAACGATGGTGAAAATGCTTACACAATTAATTCTATAAATTGGATTAATTCAACAAGTATGAATATCGTTTTTGGTTTTGAAGGAACTCATACTACAAGTAAAACTCCACAAGTCGGGTATGACGGTTCTGGAACAAGTGATGATGTGGCTGGAAACGAAGTAACAACGACTTCTATTGCTAACGCAACTGATATGGCCGCTCCATATGTGGTTATTACAGCTCCATTAACTACTGAAAGAGTAACTAGCGCTGATACCGTCTCCTTTACTTCTTCTGAATTAACTGCGGCTCAGTGTTCTACAGATAACATTGCTTGGGAAGCCTGTACTTCTGGAGTATATGCTTTTTCTGACAATGCTGAATTTGTCGCACTTGGCGAAGAGGTCACTTTTACTTTATATGTAAAAGATACCGATGGTGGAGCAAATGTGGGGACTGATAGTGAGGCAGATTTAGTTAAAGATACTACCGCTCCTACTCTTGATTCCTCTGTCTGGTCTGATGTAAGTGGAGACAAGGCTATTGGTGCTACAGATACTATATTATTTACTTTCAGTGAAGAAATGGATAGTTCTACTATCACGGCAGCTAATGTTGTTGCTCGTTTGGCTGGCGCTAAAACTTTTGGAACAACTGGTAATGGAATGGGAATTTCTTGGAATGGAGCTGAAACAGAATTAACCGTTACCCTTGGTACGGATTCTGACATTGCTGATGGGGATGCTTTTGATCCAGCAGGTACAGTCACTGATACAGCCGGTAATGCTGATAATACTGTTGCTGCCCCAACCGTTGAAGATAACCTAGGCCCAGTCATTGCTGAAGATACTGTGGTTCCTACTCCAACAAATGACACCTTACCTCCTTATACCTTCACTTCAACTGAAGCTGGAGCTTCTGTTGCTTATGGTGGTCTTTGTACTCATGGCTCTATTGATACCGCTGTTGCCGGAGATAATGTGCTTGATTTTCAAACAAATCATGCCGGGGATCCTTTAGGGGCAGCTAACTATAACAACTGTACAATTACAGTTACTGATGCCGCTGGTAATGCAAGTAATGTTTTGAATGTAACCGCTTTCGTGATTGAAGTAACCCCTCCAACTCTTCTCACTGCTGCTTGGACGGATAATGATGGCAGTACATCTATTAATGCAGGTGATGAAATACTCTTTACTTTTAGTGAAGCTATTAATCAAACTACAATAACTGATGTTAATATTGATACAGCTTTACCACTTGTTGGAGTTGGAACAACATATGGTACTACCCCAACTCTTTCTTGGAATGCAGAGGAATTAACTGTAACTCTTGGTGTGGGCGCTGATATTGCCGATGGTGACGCAGTTGATCCAGCCGTTACCGTTCTTGACTTAGCTGGTAATGCTGATGCTACAGCAGGTGGTGGGCCAACCATTGAAGATAACCTAGGCCCAGTCATTGCTGAAGATACTGTGGTTCCTACTCCAACAAATGATACCTTACCTCCTTATACCTTCACCTCAACTGAAGCTGGAGCTTCTGTTGCTTATGGTGGTCTTTGTACTCATGGCTCTATTGATACCGCTGTTGCCGGAGATAATGCGCTTGATTTTCAAACAAATCATGCTGGAGATCCTTTAGGGGCAGCTAACTACAACAACTGTACAATTACAGTTACTGATGCCGCTGGTAATGCAAGTAATGTTTTGAATGTAACCGCTTTCGTGATTGACTTGACTGGCCCAACAGTTAATATCACTGCTCCTGTAGGCGCTGACGAAGTAAATGCTACTAAAGTGATAACATTTACTGATACTGAATTAACTGATGCTGAATGTTCAGTTGATAATGCTGCTTGGACTAATTGTACAACTGGCGTTACTACTTTGGGTGATATCTCAGAGTTCGCTGGTTTAGCTGAAGGTGCTTTCACTCTTTACTTAAGAGATACTGATTCGGCTGGGAATCCCGGGACTGATAATGAGGCGTTAATAATAAAAGATACTCTTGCCCCAACCGGATACTCTATTGGCATTGTTCAAGCTTATGTGAACAATGCTAACAAAGCAGTAACATCCTTTACTTTTGCTGGTGCTGAGGTAGGTTCAACTTATAATTACTCAATTAGTACCACTGGTGCTGGAGGCCCAGTAACTAGTTCAGGTGTTGTTGGTGCAGCAGATGAAACAATTGCCGGTATAGATGTCACCGGATTGGGTGATGGAACATTAACTTACAGTGTTACCTTAACTGATGTTGCCGGTAATCTTGGCGACGCTGTTACAGATACAGTAGTTAAAGATGTAGCCAATCCTGCCTCTGCGGTGACCATTGCTAACGCTCTTTATGGGTCAACAACATATGTTGCCAATACCGTTAACGGAACAGCTTCTGATGTGGGTGGTACTGGTGTTTCTTCAGTAACTATTACAATTCAAGAAGGCGCTGGTGATTATTGGACCGGAACTGATTGGGGAGTTTCAACTCCTTTACCTGTTGTTGGGACAGATACTTGGACTTATAATAGTGGAACGGCCATTACTCATACGGATACTTTAGTTTACACAGTAACTCCAACAGCCACTGATACGGCTGGTAATAGTGTTGCTGGAACGGCTGATACTTATACTTGGGATGGTACAGTTCCAACAATTTCAAACTATAACTCAAACAAGGCTGACGGTTCTTATAAAGCTGGTGTAGTAATTGACGTAGATGTTACCTTCTCAGAAGCTGTTACAACTGCAAGTCCTATTACTCTAACATTGGATTCGGGCGGAACTTGTGTTATTGCTTCAGTTTCGAACTCTTCTACTGCTACCTGTGATTATACTGTTGGAGCCGGACATACAAGCGCTGATTTAACGGTTTCTAACTTCTCAGCTGCGGGTGCTGTTGTAGATCAATCTGGAAACATAATGGTTAGCTTTACTCCTACTGGTAATAATCTAGCCGCCAATAAAGCATTTATAATAGATACGACTGCTCCAGGTGTTAGTATGGGAACAGAACCGGGAACTAAAGCTGTAGCTTGGAATCAAAATACTACCGTAACTGATACTAATATGGCTGGAATTGTCTATGCTTGGACTGCAACACTTGAACCATATACAGTTACTTTTGGAACCGCTGCCGCAGAAGATACAACAATTTCTGCTGGTGGTATAGGTTATTACACCGTACAATTAACCGCTACTGATTTAGCGGGAAATGTGGGAACTGGAACCGTATCATTTACTTGGACTTCAACAAACGTTCCAATTTCTAGTTATAGTCCTATCAATGGTGCTACTGGCGTAGCTATCGCTGCAGGAGATGCGACGATTACCTTTGGAGGAAGTGAAAATATTACTTTAATTGACGCAACAAAAGTTACGATTGTCAAAGATAGTGATGGCTCGGATGTTGCTAACGGTGCAGTAAGTGTCTCAGGAGCTTCAAAGATTCTTCTTGTCCCACACGATGCTCTTGCAAATAGTACAGTATATAGAATCAATATTCTTGCCGGTGCAATAAGAGATGCAACTGGACATATTAACTCTGATGGTGTTTCTTACTTCACAACCGTTGCTGCAACAGGAGATACTACTTCTCCAACTTTGACCACAATTACTCCGGCAACTGTTCAGACAACTGGTTCTGTTTCTCCAATAGTTTTTGCTTTTGCTGATGAAACGGCATTTGATGCAACAGCTTCCAACAACGTCGTTCAATTCACTATGGATGGCGCGACTGTTGCTGGTGTCCCAGTTGTGAGCGGAGCCGGTAATACCGTTTTAACCATTACTTATACCAACGCCGCTCTAGGTGTTGGAGTACATAACTTCAATGTCAGAGTGAAAGACTTGGCTGGAAACTGGACAACGGATAGCGCGGTGATAAGTGTCGTGGCTACTCCAGCCGCTGATCAGACTTCACCGGTATCCGTAAGTATGGCTCCATTAACTGTCAAAACAAATGGTGACGCTATGAATGTTCAATTTGTTTTCAGTGATACAGGTTTTACCGGAGCATCTGGAGATATTGCTGAGTTTAGTATGGACGGTGCTCCTATAGCCGGGGCAATAGTTTGGGCTACTCCATTATTGACAATTAATTATACAACTGGTACATGGACGACAGGTACACACAACTTTACAATTAAAGTAGTTGATGCAACTGGTAATTGGATAAGCAAGAGCTTAGCCGTTGATGTTGTAGCCGCAGGAGCAACTGATGCAACTATTCCAACAATAGAAGATTATGGACCAGATGATGATGCTACTAGCGTAGCAGTTGATAGTTACATATCAGTACTCTTCAGTGAGGTAATGGATTCTGATACCTGCCTAAATACCAATGTTCATCTATGGAAGACATCTGGTGATGATACAGAAATTAACATTAACGATGTTGAATGTTCATCAACCTTTACTCTTGACGGTGTTGAAAAAACTGCAATGTATGTAACTCCTACCAGTGATCTATTAAATGGTGAAATATATTCGTTGGTGATAGATAATACTGTCACTGATTGGTATGGTAATCCATTTGCCGGGTTAGCTGTTGGTACTTATTCCTTTACCACTGTATCTGAAGCAACGGAACCTGACGCAGGATTGACTGTTGATACAATGTTGACAAATACTGGAGTAACAAACGGTTTGTGGGATGAAGAAGATGGTAGTGCCGGTGATGCTTATGAATGGGTATTTGGAGTAACATTACCAAATGACGAAGGATTGTTTGCCTTACAGTTTAGTGATTGGACAAATGGATTAGATATTGATACTGGCGTGATGAGATATTGGTCAGAACAAGTAGAGGCTGGTGATCCAGGTAGTGCGACAAATCCTGTACTTATAACCGCCGCAGATACTTATCCTACAAATATTTCAATTGGAGAAGATTCAAGTGATCTTTGGGAGAACGGAGGAGAGGCAGGGCTCCAGACAAACATCCACGTTCAATTACAGATTCCTAGTGCAACCCCAGCTGGTTCTCACTCCACAAGCTTCAGAATTAGATCAGTAGCCCCTTAGTAATTAATTTAGAAGTGGGACCCCGAATATCAGGGTCCCACGGCTAAATATAAAATATTATATATATGAAAAAACAAATTCAAAGAATATTTTTACTAGGGTTGGGTTTCCTTTTCTGTTGGCTTTTAACTCCCAATGTTTTTGCAACTGAGCTCAGCGGTAGTTTAAATACCGGACTGGACACAGGAATGAATGTTGAGACAGAAAATTGCTCGCCTTTAACGGTTACAAACGGAACGGTGGCCGCTTACCCCACTTGTACCATTACCTGTAATTCTGGTTATGATTTAAGTGGTAGTACTTGCGTTGCCGAGTCCCATAGTGGTGGGGGATCATCGTCAAACAAACCAGCTACTACAACCGTTGTTACATCTGGAGGTGGTGGTCTAGCTACTTCTACCGGATACCAATTCACCAGAGATTTGGGGGTGGGTTCAACTGGCGCTGATGTTGTTGAATTACAAAAAATATTAGTGGCTGGGGGTTACTTGGTAATGCCTGCCGGTGTTCCAATGGGAACATATGGAGGATTAACTGTAGCCGCTGTCCGGGCTTATCAAAGAGCTAATGGTTTGTCGCCAGTTGGTGTGGTGGGTCCTCAAACCAGAGCAAAGTTGAATAGCCGAGGTGGTTCATCTGTCACCAACTTTGTTAATTTACTTATTCAATTAGGAATTATTGCTCCAGATAAGGTGCCCCTAGTGAAGGTACTTTTGGGACTATAATCTAATAATTAAAAATTTAAACAAAAACCTCCCTCCCGGAGGTTTTTTGTATTTTATGTGATATATTTAGTTTTATGGATAAATATTTACTCGCTATTGTTGCTCTAGTTATTTTTTCTACCTTATTTATTTTATATATTCGAATTTCGGCAAAAAATACTTCTATAGAAAAAAAGACAGATGATTCCTTAGATGTGGATAACTTTACTCTTTTAGAGTAGGTGATAAATTGATTTGCTGTTAAGATGACTTACAAATGAAATATTTTAAAAAATTGGTAGTGGTCACTTTCGCCCTGGTGGCGATTTTTGTTTTTGGTTTTATGAACAGTGGGGTAGTTTGGGCGGCCGCTAAAGTAAATATCAATACCGCTGATGCCACCGAGCTGGATACTATTCCTGAGGTTGGACCGTCTACGGCCACTAAAATTATTACTTATCGGGAAACCGTCGGCCTTTTTGTGGTTATTGAAGATATTATGAAAGTTAGTGGTATCAAACAGACTACTTTTGATAAAATGAAGGACTATATTACTGTGGATGATTTGGTTGATGATGATACCGGTGGGGATACAAGTACCACAACGGCTACCACTACCGCCACAACTACCGCTACCACCACTCCAACCACTGTGGTCAATACAGTAGTCTATTCCGTGCATTATATTCAAGAGGACCTTAGTGATTATACTGAGCCAACAGTTTTTGAGGTATCGGCGGGCCGCCCGCGCCTCGTTTATTTAGATTCCGTGGTGGGGCTAGAAGCTAAGCATAAAACTTCGACAGATTTAGAAAATAGAAACTGCAAATATTTTTGGACTTTTGGGGATGGCTTATCTCAGGCGGGAGAAAAAGTGGAGCATATTTATAAATATGTGGGTGATTATAATGTGGTTTTGAATGGTACTTGTGGTGACCTAAAGTCAGTTTCCAGAACGCAAATAAAAGTGGCTATTCCTAGTTTAACTATGGTTCAAAAAATAGATGGAGCAATAGAAATTTTTAATAAGGGGGAGTATGAAATAAATTTATTTGGTTATAAATTAAAATCTGGAACGGGGATTTATGATTTCCCCCAGGACACAATAATTTCGGCTGGGAAAAGTGTGGCTTTCCCAGCTGAGTATCTAAAAATTTTAACTAATGGCATAGAAATTATTTTGGCCGACCCTTCAGGTAAAGAGGTGACTAAAATTAATTCAAACTTTTTTACTTCAAATTCTAATCAACAAATTACCACGGCGGAGGTTGAGCGCTTTGCTTTGGAATATAAAAAACTCACTAAAACTTCACCGGTGGTTACGGTCGCTCCCAATCCTTCGCAAAGTGTCCCCCTAACAGCCTCGGTAGCGAGCGTTTTTATTGATACAGGCGCTCTAGATGACCAGGTGGAGGATTTGTCTATCTCCGTTTCAACTGAGGCTCCTAGGGGCTTTTGGTCAAAGCTTTTTCACCCAGTTAGGACTATAAAAGAGGCTTTTTATAAGTAATCTATTTATAGCAAGATAATTGTTTGATTTTAAAAGTCCTCGGGTTTCCTTGTTACACAGGCCAGACATTTTAAAATCAAACAATTAGCTTGCGAACACTTTACTTTTTCCATTAAATAAGTATACTATCCTCATAAGCCCAAGACAGCTGGTGATCGCAAGATCTTAATTTCCGGCCGAGGTTGAAAATGTGATTTAAACATTTTCAAATACTCTAGTTTCAACGGCTTTTATAAAGGTCGTTTTTTAATCAAAAAAAATCATGCCAATATCAAAAAGTAAAAAGAAAGAAATTATTCAGAGTGTTTCTGACATAATGAAGGATGCAAAATCCGTCGTTTTCTTTAATTTTAAGGGGTTCAATGTCAAGAATACCATTGAGATGAGAAGAAAATTACGCGAGGCAAAGGTTGGATATTTAGTTGCCAAAAAGACTCTAGCTAAAAGAGCCTTTGATGAAGCTAAAATCACCGGCGATATTCCAAAGTTAGTGGGGGAGACCGCCATGGCCTACAGTGTGGATTTAACCGCACCGGCTCGTGAAGTTTACGTCTTTCAAAAGAAGTTTAAGGATAATGTAGCGATTGTTGGGGGTATCTTTGATGGTAAATATGTAAATAAAGAAGAAATGATGGCGATAGCCCTTATTCCTTCACAGCAAACTTTGTACGCTCAGTTTGTAAATGTTATCAATTCACCAATTCAAGGATTTGTAATGGCCCTAGACGCTATTGCCAAAAAGAAGACGGTTTAAATTAATTTATTAAAAGCTAGGGAGAAAATATATTTAATTTTTTAGGTCCTCGGGTATTTTGGTTCAGAAACCAAAACCAGACCATAAAAAATCAAACATATTATATCCCTTTAAGAAAAAATAAAATGGAAGAAAATAAAGTAGAAGTTCCAGCCAAATTCAAAACCATTGTGGAGAGCATTGAAAAGATGTCCGTCCTTGATTTGAATGAGCTGGTCAAGTTATTAGAAAAGAAATTTGGTGTCTCCGCCGCCGCTGTGGCTGTGGCTGGCCCTGCCGCTGCGGTAGAAGCTGGTGAAGAGAAGAGCGCCTTTAATGTTGAGTTAACTGATGGTGGTGCTCAAAAGATTGCCGTTATTAAGGTGGTTAAGGAAGCCTTAGGCGTTGGTCTTAAAGAGGCCAAGGATATGGTGGATGGTGCTCCAATCATGATGAAGGAAGGAATGAAGAAAGCCGAAGCTGAAGATTTAAAGAAGAAAATTGAAGCTGCCGGTGGAAAGGTAACTTTGAAATAATCTTAATTAAAGATTTAAAACTAAAAAAACTCCGGAAACTCCGGAGTTTTTTTAGTTGTTTGTCAACTCTTTTATAATTTTTTATAAAGAGTATGATAGTTTTTATGGAAACCTTAAGTAAATTATTTTGTGGCGCGGAGCGGGTAAAAGTAATGCGTTTATTTCTTTTTAATCCGGAGTTATTTTTTTCTTTAGAACAAATTATTGCCAAGACCAAGATATCAGCTAGAGCGGCAAAGTTACAGATTGATACCTTAAAAAAAGCGGGGATGATAAAAAGCCGAAAGTCTGTTCAGTTTATCCAGATCAAGAAAAAAGGTAAATTGATTAAAGCAAAAAGGAAAGTGCTTGTTTGGTCTCTGGACTCTGATTTTGAATATTTACAACCAATGCAGAATCTTCTGATCAATACCAGGCCACTTCGAAAGGAAGAAATTTTAAAGAGACTTGCCAGTGTTGGTAAGTTAAAAATGGTGATAGTTTCTGGTGTTTTTATCCAAAACCCAGACAGCCGGGTGGATATGTTAGTGGTGGGGGATAATTTGAAAAAAGGGGCTATAGACCGCATTGTGAAGACCATGGAGGCGGAAATAGGTAAGGAACTAGTTTTTGCGTCATTTGAAACCGCTGATTTTCACTACCGTTTAGGTGTTTATGATAAATTAATCAGAGATATTTTAGATTATCCTCACCAAAAACTCCTAGATAAGCTAAATCTCAAGCTTTCTTAAAACACATTTACCGCTTGAGCTTTAAACTCACCCTATGGTATAATAGAAGGACAAAAGGAAAGGTCGAAGCAAAATTTCCTTCTTGGTAACTTAGTTTAGTTTTATAATTAATAACTTCTCTTTACAAAAAGAGAATTAACAAAAAAATAATTTAATCATGTCAAATATTCAAACCTCTATTGACGCCGTTCGAATGTCCTTTCAAGACATTTGGTTAGGTGTTGCAAATTTTATTCCTAGCCTTATAGCTGCCATCATCGTTTTCCTATTAGGTTGGTTGGTCGCTGTTATTTTAAGCCGATTAGTGGCTCAAATAATTAAGACCGTAAAGCTTGATGTTGGTCTTCGAGCTGCTGGTTTTGATAAGATAGTTGAGAGATCAGGTTTTACCCTAAACTCTGGTCATTTTCTAGGCACCTTGGTTGAATGGTTCTTCCTTATCGTTGCCCTAGTTGCTGCTCTTGATATTCTAAAACTCACAGCCGTTACTGGTTACTTGAGTGAGGTTGTCCTTGGTTACCTACCAAAGGTGATCATTGCTGTTCTTATCCTTTTGGTCTCTGTGGTTATTGCTCAAGCTATTCAGAAGCTTGTATCTAGTAGTGCAAAGGCGGCAAATATTCCAGCCGCTCACGCTCTTGGTGAGATTGCCAAGTGGGCTATCTGGATCTTTGCTTTTATGTTTGCTTTGTCACAATTGGAAATTCTAAACAGCTTTATTCAGCCATTGTTCATCGGTATCATCGCTGCTATTTCTATCGCCTTAGGTTTGTCCTTTGGTCTTGGTGGAAAGGAGGCGGCTGCCAAATATATTGCTGAAATGAAGGACCGAGTTTCTTCAAAGTAATATTCCCATAATCTAATTAAATTTAGTTTTAAAAATAGTCCTAGAAATAGGGCTATTTTTAATGGTTAATTAGGAAATTAGGAAGGGAAACGCCTAAAAGTTGAAGAAAGTGCTTTAAACCCTTGCATTTTATTTCGTTTTATATATAATAGCCAGCACACAGATATGGTAAAAGAAATCAATCTAAAACAGCGGAAATCATAGCCACGTCTTTTAGATGTTGCCTTGAAACCCGCTCGAAAGAGTGGTTTTTGTTTTCAGAACGATTGTTGTTTGAAAAATCAATCCCATCGCAACGCTCCAATTTAACCATTGGGTCTTTTCAAGACGTTGAAGATGGAACAAGGTAAAAGTAAGAAATTCGTTGCAAAAATAAAATTTGCTGGAGAGGTAAATTAATTTTAGGCAACGGATTAAGATTAAGTATTTTCACTTATGCGAATGATAGTTGAATAAAGTAAATTTGATTTCAAGTAAGTAAAAGATTGTGGTTTTTAAATTTCCTAATAGGAAATTTAAGAGTATATGGTGGATGCCTTGGCTCTAAAAAGCGATGAAGGACGTAGCGTAGCTGCGATAAGCTTCGGGGAGGTGCCTAGCAACCTTTGATCCGGAGATTTCCGAATGGGGTAACCCTGCCGCTTCGGCGGTAATCAAACACTTGATGTTTGATGCAGACCCTGGGAAGTAAAACATTTCAGTACCAGGAGGAAAATAAAACAAAGTCCGTAAGGACGATATTTCGTAAGTAGTGGCGAGCGAAAACGAAATAGCCCAAACCGATCACAAACTGTGAACATAACTTATTAAAAAAATTAAGAAACATTCTCGGAACGATTAGTCCGCGTTAAGTGGAGAGAATAGTTTTTAATTTTTTAAAATAATATTTGTGTGCAGAGTTTGTGATCGGGGTTATAAGATGACAACGTCGTATTTATATGAGGAAAGTTACAAAATGTTCTGTTAATGGAATCTGCTGGGAAGCAGAACCCAAGTGGGTAATAGTCCCGTACATGAAAACAGTAACATCTTTCTTGTTGTCAAACTTGAGTACCTCAGGACACGAATGGCTTGAGGGAATTTGCCGGAACTAACCGGTAAGGCTAAATATTTTTAGAGACCGATAGTGAACTAGTACCGTGAGGGAAAGGTGAAAAGCAGCCCGGTAAGGGCAGTGAAATAGACCTGAAACCGTATACTTACAAAGAGTGGGAGCGGGCTACACAGTGCGCGTAATTTTTTATGCGTAGTGTGTAGTCCGTCACCGCGTGCCTATTGAAGAATGAGCCAACGAGTTGATGCTTGCTGCCGGCTAAGCCCTTTAAGGGTGGAGCCATAGGGAAACCGAGTGTGAATAGCGCGTATGTAGCAATCATCAGACCCGAAGCCAGAGCGAGCTTACCATGAACAGGTTGAACCCCGTCGAAAGATGGGGGGAGGACCGAACGATAGAGTTGTGCAATTCTCTTCGATGATTTGTGGTAAGAAGTGAAAAGCTAACCGAGCCTGGTAATAGCTGGTTCTCTCCGAAATAGCTTTTGGGCTAGCGTCAGATGTACCTTTAGGGGGTAGAGCACTGGAAGGTCTCAACAGGTAGAAATAT
>Ga0247841_10002558_pt1 | contig 35951 bp, 39 predicted proteins | sample LaCruzMarch2015__2_FD_192410 | JGI IMG/M metagenome (GOLD analysis project Ga0247841, IMG submission 192410) | Freshwater microbial communities from meromictic Lake La Cruz, Castile-La Mancha, Spain - LaCruzMarch2015_18m | ecosystem: Environmental > Aquatic > Freshwater > Lake | place: Spain... | reverse complement strand
TAGTGAAACTTGCAAAAGTAGAAGGTTTTACAAGTGAAACTGCAAAAGTAGAAGGTTTTACAAGTGAAACTTGCAAAAGTAGAAGGTTTTACAAGTGAATAAAATTTGGCAATTAGCTGAAAAAAAATCTAACGATCTAGTCGAACAAATATTATTAAACCGTAAAATAGACCAGAAAGATTGGCATAATTTTTTGCATCCGGATTTTGACCATGGCTTACATGATCCATTTTTATTACCAGATATGGAAAAAACAATTGCCAGAATCATCAAAGCAATTGAAAACCACGAAAAAATTGGAATTTTTGGTGATTACGATGCGGATGGCATACCAGCGACAGCTCTTTTAAGTACTGTTTTAAAAAAAACATTTGATGCTGAAATTATAGTTTATATTCCGACTCGCATAGAAGGTTATGGCCTTAATATCCAAGGTTTAAACTATCTTATTGAGCAGGGAATAAATATTTTGGTTACTGCTGATCTCGGCATCCGCGAAATTGAAACAATCGAATATTTACAACAAAAAAATATTGATACAATTATTACCGATCATCATGAACCCGGGGAAAAATTACCTCCTGCCTTTGCGGTTATAAACCCAAAACTTAAATCAAGCGAATATCCTTTTAGGGAACTATCTGGTGGGGGAGTAATTTTTAAGCTAATTCAGGCTCTAATGATTAGAACAAATAAAATAACAGTCAATGATTTAAAATGGACTTTGGATTTAGTGGCAATTACTACTATCTGCGATATGGTTCCATTAGTGGACGAAAATAGAATTTTTACTAAATTCGGTCTAAAAGTTTTACAAAAAAGCAAACGCGTCGGGCTTAATGCCCTTTATGAAGTGGCGAATATTGACAAGCTTAATATAGGCACTTATACAGTTGGTTTTCAAATAGGTCCTCGTTTAAATGCACCTGGTAGATTAGAAATTGCCAGAGACAGTTACGAATTACTCGTGGCGGACAATCATCAACTAGCTCATGAATTAGCCAAAGAATTAAACAAGATCAATCTTGTTCGTCAGGAAAATTTAGATAAAATATTGCTTGAAGCCAAGAAAGAAATTGAAACAAAAAAGCTTTACCAGAACAAGGTCATTTGTCTTGCTAATAAAAAGTGGTCAAGTGGCTTGATTGGTTTGGTTGCTGGTAAGATAACAGAGGAATACAGTCGACCATGTTTTATATTCGAAAAGGGCGAAACTTTTTCAAAAGGCTCTGCTCGTTCAATTGATAATTTTCATTTAGTCGAAGTTTTGTCTGAAATAAAAATTATTAGAAATTTCGGCGGACACGCCAAGGCAGCTGGCCTGACTGTTGCAACTGAAAAATTAGATCATTTTTTTTCTGAACTGCTCAGTATAGCAAATAAAAAATTAACCGATATCGATTTAACACCTAAAATTATTATCGACGCTCAAATTTCTATCGATCAATTAACTCTCGAGTTTTATAACCAATTAGAACAATTAGAGCCTTTCGGTTTAGGTAATTCTCGCCCCGTTTTTTTATTAAACAAGGTCAAGGCTCATGACTATAAACTGATAGGCGAGAAATCTAAACATCTCAAATTTAAAGTTAACGGCATCGATTGCATTGCCTTTAATCAGGCTGAAAAAATATCAATTTTAGAAAATGATTTTTTGGATTTAGTTTTCAATTTTGATAAAAATGTCTGGAATGGTAGCGAAAGATTACAATTAAAAATTATTGATTTGAAATCTGCTACTGTAAATAGTAGTATTATAAGTAGCGAGGATGAATGCCAAAAAAAGGGATAGACCAAGAATCAAGAAGTCTTTTTATTAGAAATTTAGTTAAATTGAATAATACACAAGAAGTGGATAATTTTTTAAAGGATTTATTTTCTTCATCGGAAATAATAGATTTCTCTAGAAGAATTATGGCAGCAAAATATTTATTTGAAGGCAAGACTTACGAAGAAATAAATTCCTTAATGGGAATGAGTCCTACTACTATTAACAAAATTAAATTTAAGACAAAAGGCAGCCGAATACTTACAAAATTGATTTATAATGAGAAAGACAATTAATGCCTAAAAATAACATATTTGTCTGCAGTAATTGCGGCGAAGAATATAACAAATGGCAAGGTAAATGCAATGTCTGTAGCGAATGGAATTCGTTAAAAGAATTTGCTTCTACTGCTAAGGATCATCCAGCTTCTAAAAATATTCCGATTATTCAAAAAATAGAAGACATCCAAATCTCAAAAACCTTAAGAATTTCAACCAGCCTGCATGAATTTAATAGAGTTTTGGGCGGTGGAATCGTGCCGGGATCAGTTATCTTGCTTGGCGGTGATCCGGGAATTGGTAAATCGACTTTACTTCTTCAGATTGCGGATCAGCAAAAAAATACCCTTTATGTTTCCGGCGAAGAGTCAGCGGAACAAATTAAATTGAGGCATAGCAGACTTAAACTGGCCAAGACTGATTTAAAAATTTTAACTGAAATTAATCTTAATAACATTCTATCCGCTATTGATCAAGAAAAACCAGATTTAGTCATTATCGATTCAATTCAAACAATCTATTCTGAAGAATATCCATCAACTCCTGGCTCGATAGTCCAGGTGCGAGAATGTGCCTTAAGACTACAGCAATTCGCCAAAGAAAAGCATATTTCTATAGTTTTGGTCGGCCATGTGACTAAAGACGGGACTGTGGCCGGGCCAAGAACTCTAGAACATTTAGTGGACGTAGTTTTGTATCTTGAAGGCGAACGTTACCAAAATACAAGAATATTGAGAACAACTAAAAATCGTTTTGGCGCTACCGATGAAATCGGTGTTTTTGAAATGAAAGATGGTGGCCTTGCCGAAGTAAGCAATCCATCAGAACTATTTCTCGCCGAAAGACAAACCAACGTGTCTGGTTCGGTGATTACTAGTCTTCTAGAGGGGACTCGTGCTCTCTTGGTTGAGGTACAGGCTCTCAGCTCAACGGCTAATTTTGGCTACCCGCAAAGAAAAACAAATGGCTTCGATGTTAATCGATTGCAAATATTAATCGCCGTTTTGCAAAAAAGAGTGGGAATGAATTTAGCTAATCAAGATATTTTTATAAACATTGTCGGTGGTATTCAATCGAGTGAACCCGCTATCGATTTAGCGGTATGCTTGGCTATTGCCAGTGCTTTTACTGGCAAATCGGTCAATTCTAAACTGTGTGTTTATGGTGAAGTCGGCCTTTCTGGTGAAATAAGACACGTTTCCAATGAAGAAAAAAGAAAAAAAGAAGCGCAACGGTTAGGCTTCGACAAATTTATTACTGGCAAGAGTTTAAAGAAAATAATTGGAGAAAATCTTAGTGTTTAACTTAACTAATACTAATGCCAGCGCTCAGGATTTTACCTTTTTTTTAGCTATTTTGTTAATCGCTGTTATTAGCTTGTTTTTAGTTAGGCGCTTATTGAAAGTTTCTTTTCCATATTTTTTTATTGGCTTATTGGGAGTCATTGCCGGATTAATTCTAGGCTCTCAAGCAGCCAAACCTTTTTCTCAGCTACCGGGAAATTATGGCAAATGGCTACCAATTATTATTGATGTTTTTGTGACGGTTGGGGTTTTGGATTTATTTTTAGCCCAAACCAAAAATGCCAACCAATTTATTGAAAGAATTTTTGCCAAATATCAACCGGATAAAATGATTAAAAATTCCAAGGATATTATTGTCGACACTTCTATTCTGATCGACGGTCGAATTTTTGAAATTATACGAACCGGCTTTATAAATGGAAAAATAATAATCCCCCAATTTGTTTTAATCGAGCTTCAGAATATTGCCGATTCAGAAGACTCATTAAGGAGGACGAAAGGTCGTCGTGGTCTAGATGTTCTGGATCGCATGCAGCATGATCAAGATTTTAATTTGGAAATTATTGATGAACTAACAAATTCTAAAGAGCCGGTTGATCAGCGCTTGATTCGTGTCGCAAAACTTAGAAACGCAAAAATATTTACAGCGGATTACAATCTTAATAAAATCGCCACAATTCAAAAAATAGAAGTTTTAAATATCAATGAATTAATCGAAGCAATCAAGCCAGTTTTAAATCCTGGTGACGACATAGTTGTCAAAGTAACGCAAGAGGGCAAAGAACCAGATCAGGGAGTTGGTTATTTATCTGATGGGACAATGATAGTTATTGAAGGGGGACTAAAATATTTAAACAAGGATATTCATTGTCAGGTTTCTCGTATATATCAAACTTTGGCTGGCAAAATGATTTTTGCTCAACCTAAAAAAAGAACTCGAATCCGCTAATGTTTATTTGACTGTGACTTCAATGCTGCTACTACTGGTGTTGCCGGACCGATCCGTGGCAGTCACTTTAATAACGTGTTTACCGCTGGATAAATCTTTTGCTTTTGCTACGTATGGCGAAGATGTATCGGTGTTAACTAATTTGTCATCAATAAAGAACTCAACTTTCTTTAATCCGTTTTTACTTGATACGCTGGCTGAAATGTCAAAATCAGAAGCTACGCTATCTCCATTGTTAGGTTTTGTAATTATGGCGCTTACCTTGGTATTGTTATTGGTGTCTGCCTGTGAACAGGCAGTATCTGACGGTGGTGTATTAATGTTAACACCGTATTGGGTAGCGGCTTCAATAACGGGATTTTCCCAACTCGGGTTATTCGGTTGCTCACTATGTAAATCGGTAAAGACTTTATTTTCAGTTGCGGATTTTGGACAGCTGGCGGTTGCCCGTTTGCCAGTTGCTTTGTCGATTGTGACTACAATATGAATATTATCTTTGTCTTTTGGCGCTTGCCAAGAAGCAAATATATCTGTGATTGTTTCTGGAGAATGGTCAGTCGGCAGCTTATTGGAAAGTTTATCCACTGTTAATTCGGTTATTCCAGCCGGTTTGACGAAAGATTCGACTGTGGCGCCATCAAGCGCACTGGCCATAAATTTATGCCAAATTGGGGCGGCAGCCATAGCACCGGCGGCGCCGGCAGACATTGGCGTGTTGTCGTTATTACCAACCCAAACACCAGCCGCTAACTGTGGCGTATAACCTACTGTCCAGGCATCTCTATACTCAGAGGTTGTCCCGGTTTTAACAGCAACTGATCTATCATAAAAATCCAAAGCGCTACTACCAAAAATGTAGTTGCGAGCGTCATTGTCAGAAAGAATCGAGGAAATTTCATAAGCAATCTGAGGATCTAAAACTTGTTTGTTTTCTTCTTTATATTCTTCCAAAACCTTACCCTTATTATTTTCTACTTTTAAAATGCAGGTTGTTGGTGACAAATTACCAGAATTAGCAAAGACGCCATAGGCGGTAACCAGATCAATAAGTTTAATTTCGCCGCCGCCCAAAACTAAAGATAGACCGTAGCGATCAGGTTGATTTAAGGTCGTAATGCCCATATCGTGAGCAGTATTAATGGCATTGTTCATACCGGCTAAGTACAGAGCTTTGACTGCAGGAATGTTTAATGATCCAGCTAGTGCTTGACGAATGGAGATTGGTCCATGGGTCGTTCCATCATAGTTGTGCGGTTGATAACCGTTAAAGTCTGTTGGAACATCCCAAAGAATTTTTCCAGGGTTGAAATTTGCATCCTTAAATAATGCAGCATAAACAACTGGCTTAAAAGATGAGCCTGGCTGTCGTTGAGAATCAGCCACGTTTACTTGTCCGTCGATGTCTTGATTAAAGAAATCGACGGAACCTACCATGGCTAATATCTGGCCAGTTTTAGGATCAACTGCGGTTAGAGCAGCATTGGAAGCATTGATATTGCTTTGACGCGCGGCAGCGCCTTCTTCAACTGCTTTTTGTGCTTTTTCTTGCTTATCCCAATCAAGTGTAGTGGTAACTTTAAGACCACCTTCGTTTACGGCTTGCTCGCCATATTTTTCAATTAGCTTTTCTTTAACGTACATAACAAAGTGCGGCGCCACAATATACTCTTTAGGGCTAGAAAATTTTAAGTCTTTTGCTTCATCTTTAGCTTTCGCCGCCTCGTCTTTAGTGACGTAATTTAAATCCGCCATAGAATCTAAAATATAATTAACACGAGCAATTCGACGGTCCGGATGGGTGCCATAGGGAGAATAAAAAGTTGGTGCCTTTGGTAATGCCGCTATTGTGGCAGCTTCGGCCAGAGTTAAATCTTTGGCACTTTTATCAAAAAAGTTATTGGAAGCAGCTTCAATGCCATAGGCGTTACTGCCATAAGGAATTTCATTGAGATACATGGTTATAATTTGTTCTTTCGAATACATCACTTCAATTTCGATCGAAAGAATAATTTCTTTAATTTTTCGATTAAAAGTTTGTTTAGAGTCGAGTAAGGCATTTTTGACATACTGTTGTGTGATGGTTGAACCGCTTTGAAGACTTTGGTGCTTAAAGACAATATTATAAGCAGCTCTGAGCATACCCTTGACGTCGATTCCAAAATGACGATAAAAGTTTCGATCCTCGGCAGTTATGGTGGCTTCCTTCATGACTTCAGGAATTTCTTCTTGTTTGACAGGAATTCTTTTAACGTCACCGTGAAAAGCATAGAGTTGTTTGCCATTACGATCAAAAATTTGTGTTGCCGCCGCTGTTTCTAAGTATTTAATTTTGCCAGGAGTCGGTAAATCCTTGGCATACCAAGCGAAGAGTAGAACAATAAAAATAACAAATCCGAGAGCAATTCTTCCAGTCCATTTCCAGAATGTCCTCCAGGAAAATCTTTTTTTATGGACAAATCTGTCGGCCCATTCCCTTGATTTTATTTTACGACGCAAATTAAATGGATTAAAGAAATGAGGAAATTTAAAATTTAGCATATTTACATTCTATCAAATAATGGGTTAAAATGGTAGTAAGACAAGGAGTAACATGAATATCGATGAAATTTTAACTCGCGGTGTAGCTCAAATTATAGATAAAGATAATTTGAAGAAAAGACTAGAATCTGGCGAAAAACTCAGAATCAAGTTTGGTGTGGATCCGACTAAGCCTGATATTCACCTCGGTCATATGGTCAATATCAGAATACTGAAAAAGCTTCAGGAGCTGGGTCATACCATTATTTTTCTTATTGGCGATTACACTACTCGGATTGGCGATCCATCTGGTCGCAATACAATGAGGCCGGTTCTTTCGGAAGAAGAAATTAAGGCCAATGCCGACACCTACATTGAACAAGTCGGAAAGATTCTTGATACAAATAAGACGGAAATCCGCTTTAATTCCGAGTGGTACGAGAATATGAAGTTTAATGATATTTTAAAAATTGTCGCTAAATTTACCGCCCAACAGATTATTGAACGAGATGATTTTCAAAAAAGAATGAAGGATGGCCATGATTTAGGTCTTCATGAACTTCTGTACCCGGTCATGCAAGCCTATGATTCGGTTATTTTGAAAGCCGACGTCGCTTTCGGCGCTGACCAAACCTTTAATGAATTAGCTGGTCGTGACCTTCAGAAAAAAATGGATATGCCACCACAAGATATTGTAGTGACGAAAATTCTGGTTGGTACGGACGGAAAAATTAAAATGAGTAAATCAGTTGGTAATTATATTGGTGTTACCGATGTTCCGGCCGATATGTTTGGCAAGGTCATGAGCATCCCCGATGAAGCCATGCCTCAGTATTTCGAATTATGTACGGATCTAGATATGCCAACAAACGACAATCCCCGGGAAATTAAAGCTCAATTAGCTCGCGAAATTGTTAAAATTTATCACGGCCAAGAAGCATCTAATGAAGCTGCTGCCGAATTCGATCGTGTTTATAAAAATAAAGAAATGCCAACAGACATTCCTACTATTAATATTGAAGTCGACAAAATGAATATCATCGATTTAATTATGGAAACGAAATTGGTAGAAAGCCGATCTGAAGCTAGACGTTTGGTGGAGCAGGGAGGCTTGGAAGCCGGTGGCGTAAAAATTACTGATCCGACTGAGGAAGTAGCAATCGAAAAAGATATAATTATACGTGCTGGGAAACATAAATTTGTGAAAATTACGAAATGAAAGAAAAAATTAGAACAATTATACTAGACGCGATTAAAAAGACTTTTCCTGAATTGGATATGCCACTTTTTAAATTGGATTCTGCGGACGAAAATTTTGGTGATTATGCCACGAATATTGCGATGGTTTTAGCCAAGCTAACCGGACAGAGTCCAAAGGATATTGCCGAAAAACTGGTGGATATTTTGTCTCAGGAAAAAATGTTTGAGAAGGTGCAAATTGCCGGTCCAGGTTTTATAAATTTTTACCTTGAGCCAGTGGAATTTCAAAAACAGGTCATAGATATTGTTAATGCCAAGGATAATTACGGTCAGTCAGATTTAGGCAAAGACATTTTGGCTAATATTGAATTTATTTCAGCTAATCCGACTGGTCCATTAACGCTTGGCAATGGCCGAAACGCTTATTTTGGCGACACCTTAGCTCGGATTTTAGAGAAATACGGCGCTACTGTCCACCGCGAGTACTATATTAACGACCGCGGTGTACAAATCACTGCTTTGGGTCATTCAGTCCTTCAGGACTCCGAAGCGGTTTATAAAGGCGATTATATTGCCGAATTAGCTCCTCGTATCAAAACGACCGACCCAGCCGAAGCGGGCGAGCAAGCCGCTACCATTTTGATGGAAGAATATATTAAAAAAACGATTATCGCTATGGGGATTAAATTTGATACTTGGTTTTCGGAGAAGAGTCTTCATGAAAGCGAAGCTGTGGCCAAGACTTTAGGTACTCTTGAGGCTCTGGGTTTGACCTATAAGAGCGAAGGTGCGACTTGGCTTAAAACGACTGATTTTGGCGATGACAAGGATCGCGTGGTCGTGACGAGCGAAGGTGAATATACTTATTTTGCTTCTGATATTGCCTATCATTTTAACAAAATGAATCGCGGTTACAATCTATTGATTGATTTTTGGGGTGCTGACCATCACGGTTATATTGGACGACTAAACGCGGCCATTGACATGTTAAGAGCTCAAAAAAATTGGAGCGGAAATTTAGAAATTATGATCTGCCAGTTGGTGAGATTGGTTTCAGGCGGTAAAGAAGTCAGGATGAGCAAACGTGCCGGTAATTTTGTATTGCTTGACGAATTATTGCAGGAAGTTGGTCCTGATGTGACGCGTTTCTTTTTCCTGGATCGCAGTTTAGACTCACATATGGAATTTGACTTGGACTTAGCTAAGGAAAAATCTGACAAGAATCCGGTTTATTATGTCCAATACGCCTATGCTCGTATCAATAGTATTTTAGTCAAATCCGATGATAAACTTTCCAATCTGGATATTAAGCTCGACCTTCTTACGGACCCGGCGGAAATTGATTTAATTAAACAATTGATTAAATTTCCGGAACTAATTGAAGATATTGCTGAGAATCACCAAGCGCAAAAATTGGCTTTTTATGCTCGCGAACTTGCGCAAACCTTTCACAATTTTTATGAAAAATGTCCGATTATCAAATCCGGCAGTGACGATCTAACTGTTGCTCGTTTAGAACTCTTAAAAGCCACTAAAATAGTTCTCAAAAATACTCTGGATCTTTTAGGCGTCTCCGCTCCAGAAAAGATGTAATGAAATTATTAAAAACATTTGAAGACAAGGATATTTTTCCATCCGTAAAGGCTATAAATCATGCGGATTTTCGTGAACGGCTGGCGGCACGAGCGGTTCTTTTCGACCAAGATAAGAACATCGCCTTGCTTCATGTAACCAAATATAATTATCACAAATTGCCCGGCGGTGGAGTCGAAGAAGGTGAGAGTAATGAGCAAGGTTTGAGTCGAGAGCTTTTAGAAGAAACCGGCTGCAAAACGGAGATTAAAGAAGAAATTGGCGAAATTATTGAATATCGCGATAAATATAAAATTAAGAACGACTCCTTTTGTTGGATTGCCGAAGTTATAGGCGAAAAAGAAGCGTTAAATTTTATGGAAGATGAGGTTGAAGAGGGTTTTGAACTCGAATGGACGAGCCTGTCGGAAGCAATTAGAAAAATTGGAAACGATGATCCTGGTGACTATCAAGGGTTTTTTATCAAACAGCGAGATCTTTTATTTCTAAAAGAAGCAGAGAAATTAATAAAGGAGAAAAATGGAGAGCGAAGTTAGAAAAAGAATAAAATACGCGGGAGATCTTCTTCCTTTTCTGGAATTAATGTGTCGGGAATATAGTATTGGTGATTATAAAGAGCATCAAATAGTTAAAGTCGGTTATGAAGATTTTAATTTAATATTGCAGACTTCAGAAGATAAATTTTTTGTTAAAATTTTCGCTGATTTTAGGACCGATGATGAATCCAGGCAATATGCGGAAAGAATTAGTGCTAGTATTAAGGCTGGCGTCAACCATCCGAAAATCATTGAATCGCCGCAGGGTGGCCCATACATAAAGGAATTTGGTGGTTATAAGTTTAGATTAATAATTATTGAATATATAGATGGGTTAAGTTTTTTTGAAAGCAACGTCCCCAGAAGCGAGGAAGAAAAACGTTTTATAGTTAAGCAAGCGTCAATAATAAATAGTATGGATTTTAAGCCACCATTCATCTACGATGCTTGGGCGATAGTAAATTTTGCTAAAGAGTTTCAAAAGGTTAAAGATCATTTGAGCAACGAAAATTTAGTTGTGATTGAGCCGCTAGTCGAAAAATTTAATGAAATACCCCTAAATGATTTACCGCACTGTTTTGTCCACGGAGATATAATGACTACAAACGTCGTGAAAGGTAAAGATGGTAGTCTTTATATTATTGATTTCGGTTGCTCGAATTACTACCCACGAATAATAGAATTAGTCGTTTTGCTATGTGATTTTCTTTTTGATCAAGCTAATACCAGCAATGAAGAGAATATTCAATTGGCCATCGATGAATATCAAAAGATAATTAAACTTACCGAACAGGAATTAGAAATACTTCCCGCCTTAATTAAAATCGGATTCGCTATGTATTTGATTTGCGGAATTTATGAGAGGGAAGTTCGCAATAATCATAAGGCAGAAAATGATTATTGGATTAAACTTGGAATGCTTGGCTTAGAAATAAAATAGTTAGGAAAAAAATGATTAAATATGAAGATTTTGAAAAAGTTGATGTTCGAGTTGGTAAAATAATTAAAGTTGAAGACACCGAAGGTTTAAGAAATCCGTCATACAAAATGACGATTGATTTTGGGCCGGAAATTGGTCAAAAAGTTTCACTTGGTCAATATACTAAAAATTACACAAAAGACGATCTTCTCGGCAGGCTAATTATGGGCGTGATTAATTTTGAACCCAAAAAAATAGGTTCTTACACTTCTGAAACCCTGACTCTTGGCTACAAGGACAAAGACGGCGGTATAGTATTGGCTGTTCCGGAAAGAGAAGTCTCTGTTGGCGAAAGAATGTTTTAAGTTAGGAGAAAAATGGAAAAATTTGAAATTAAAGAAGCAAAAGACACTGGCAAAGGTGCTTTTGCGCTTCACGATATTAAGTTGGGTGAAAAGATTACTGAGTTTTCTGGAGAAATTGTTGATCGCAAAACTATTCACGAGCGAATTAAGAACGGCGAAGAACGTCTCGACGATCCATTACAAATAGATGAAGATGCGTTTATGGATATAGACAACAACGCCTACTTCTTCAATCATAGTTGTGACCCGAATGCAGGGATTCGCGGTAAAGCCGACTTGGTATCCATCAGAGATATTAAAGCCGGAGAAGAAATAACTTTTGATTATTCAGCAACTGTAGGTACGAATGTGGATAACTGGCAAATGGAATGTATATGTGGCGCACCCAACTGCCGCAAGATTATAGCTAATGTTTTAACAATCCCAAATGATCAGCTTGAAAAATATCGTAAAGCCAATGGCCTCCAGGATTACATATTAAAACAGCTCGACAAAGAACATAGAGGTAAGATTTAGCTATGAGCAACTTAGTTTTTATTTCAGGTTTAAGTGGTACGGGGAAATCTACAATTGTAGAACATTTTAACAAACATCCGATGAACGGCTGGCTTTTTTATGATTATGATAAAGGAAAATATTCGGTTCCTGACGACGAATCTGAACATTTAGATTGGCGAAAAAAGCAAAGCGAATATTGGCTACAATTAGCTAAAGAAAATGCTAAAAATAATACCAATACTTGCGTTTTAGGGTTTGCACTTTATCCTAAAAATACCTACGAATTACCGTCGGCCAAGTTTTTCGGCAATAATATTCATTTTGCTCTAATTGATTGTTCTGATGAAGAACGAAAAAAGCGTTTATTTGGCCGTGGCACGCCGCATCATTGGCAAGGTGAAAAAGATTTTTACGCTGAATTTCGCAAAGTAAATTTTGAACATCGTGGCAAAGTTTTTGACACAACTAATAAGACGGTTGAAGAAACAGCAAAGGAAATAAAAAAGTGGTTGGAAGGATTAGGAGAAAAATGAATAAAGAAATGACGGCCAAAGATGTAGTCAAAGTGATCGGCGCGTTTAAAAAAGACGTAATCGATGTATGGATTGATGGCGGGTGGGGTATAGATGCTTTAATCGGTGATCAGACGCGAATTCATGAAGATTTAGACATTGTTGTACAGGAAAAAGACGTGCCGAAGATCAAAGAATTACTAAACGATGAAGGCTACAAAGTTTTACGGCGCGATGATTTAACTGAAAATTATTTTCATATGGCAGACAATAACGGTCATGAAGTTGATGTTACAGCTATACATTTTGATGAAAATGGTGACGGCATCTTCGGTCCAGTTGAAAATAACGAAATGAATCCGCACGATTCGTTTAATGGTGAGGGAATTATTGGTGGTCAAAAAGTAAAGTGCGTTTCTTTGGAATACGCGATTAAATTTAAGTTAGACCATGAGATTGCCAAACACGACTCCGAAGATGTTGGGGTTTTGTGCAAAAAATTTGGACTCGAATTGCCTGAAATTTATCAAAAGTAGTTTAGGAGGAAAATGAACAGATCAGAAACAACTTTATTTATGCTCACGTCTGTAGACGGCAAAATTTCCACGGGCGATAATGACTCAATGGATGTGGATAAAGATTTTCCAAAAATTGATGGTGTTAAAAAGGGATTGCAACAGTACTACGATTTGGAACAAGAAACCGATTTGTGGTCTCTAAATTCGGGGCGCGTTATGGCTAAAATCGGTATCAATGAAAAAACTGATGAGCCCGAAAGGACGCCAGTCAACTTCGTGGTGGTTGATGACGGACATTTAACCGAGAATGGCGTAAAATACTTAGCTAAAAAGCATAGTAAAATTATTATCGCTACAGCTAATGAAAACCACCCAGCGCTAAAAATAAATCTCGATAATTTAGAAGTGATTAAATATGAAAATCAAATTGATTTTACGTATTTATTCGCTAAACTTAAAAACGATTTTGGTGCCGATAAAATGACAATTCAGACCGGCGGCACACTAAATTCTGTTTTATTACGCGAAGGATTAATAGATCATCTTTCTATTGTTGTTGCGCCCTGCCTAATAGGTGGTAAAAATACTTCTACCTTAATTGACGGTGAATCTCTGCACTCTGAGGCGGACTTATCAAAAATCCGACCATTGAAATTCGTCGCCTGCAATCAACTAAACGATTCTTATATTAATTTAAAATACGATGTGATGAATTAAAATGAAAATATTTTTAATACGACACGGACAAACGACGGGTGACATTGAAGACCGCTTTGGCGGTGATTATAATGATGATTTAACCGAACATGGTCGGTGTCAGGCGGAAGAATTAGCTGGAAAAATTAAAGATTCCAGAATAGAAAAAATCTTTTATAGTCCTTTGAAGAGAGCAACGCAGACCGCTCAAATAGTCCATCAAAAATTGGGAGTAAATATTGAGATGATTAAAGATCTTAGAGAGCGTAATGCTTACGGAATTCTGACTGGTCAACTTAAATCTGAAGCCAAAGAAAAATACCCAGATATGATTGAGCAATTAAAAAATTCAAAGGCGACTATTGAAGGCGCAGAGCCTTATGAAGAATTTAAACTCAGGGTTGCAAGTGTTTTTAAAGAAATCACTGATCGAGAATTTGGTACGATCGGAATCATTACTCATGGAGGTGTAATTAGTTGTTTTCTGCGCGAGGTGATCGGTCGGGAGAGAAAAAGCTTGGCCGATTGCGCGATCATTGAATTAGACTTTGAAAATGACCAATATGAAATAGTCAAATCAGATGGATTGGAGCTAGAATGAAAAATTGTATTATTGTTCATGGCTGTCCGTCAGACAAAGAAAAAGCCATGGATCCGGAAACCAGAACCTATGATAAGCATTGGATGCCGTGGACTAAAAACGAGCTGAATAAATTGGGTATTAATACCATAACACCACTTATGCCTGATCCTTGGGAACCAGTTTATGAGAAATTTAAATATGAATTTGAAAAATACGAGGTTAACGAAGAATCGATTTTGATTGGTCATAGCTGTGGCTGCACTTTTTTAGTCCGCTGGCTAGGGGAAACAAAGCAAAAAATTCACAAATTAATTTTGGTGGCGCCTTGGAAAATTGCCGAAGGCTCTCTAAAATTCGAAATGGATTATTATCAATTTCCAATCGATCAAACAATTAAAGTCCGAGTTGATCAAATTACTATTTTCACATCGAATGACGAGGCAGAGGACGGTAAATTAGGCGCCGTGATGTTTCACGATGCTTTAGGCGGCGAGATCATTAGTCTCCCGAATCACGGCCACTATGTGATTGACGAGATGATGACCGAAGAATTTCCAGAATTAATTAAAGAAGTTGTGAAGTAATTGCCAATAATTTAGAAAACTGTTACTCTATAACTGATTGGATTAGATACTCCTGTCTTGCTCTTGGACACAAAAAGGAGTCCGATCTCAAAAAATCAAGGGCCCCAACTATTCAAACTAAGGCCTGCCCTGTCTTCGACTCTGAGGTCTGATCATCGCTCAGACTCGAACGAGAGCAGCGTCGAAGGGTCGACTTGAATAGCATATCAATCTAACTTCGTAGGAGTTCTATGGACAACAAAGAATTCAACAAAGCATATGACGAAGCCGTGAAAAAGAAGATGCTTGAAGAGCCGGATGCTTGGTGGAAACCACGAAGATCGCATTGGGATGAGTGGGGCTCACCAGTAGGATTAACGCTTGCATGGGCACTGTTTATTATTCCTATCGGTGTTTTCCTGTGGTTGTTACACATTGCCGGACTCATCTGACATTTCGGCTAAAAAAATCGCCTCGTCGAATGACGGGGCGATTTTAATTTAATCTATTTCCGATGTAAAATAAGAATAGGAAAAATTATGGAAAAACCGATCACGCACATAATCAACGACAAAATATTTGAACTTTTGGAGCAGTATTCGGACGGCATACGTTGGGTGGATTTACGTAAAACATTGGAAAAAGAAAACCCAACTTTTCACCCGAAAACGGTCAATGGGCTAATTTGGCAACTTGCTGAAAAATATCCAGACAAAGTTTACAAACCAGAAAAAGGCGTTTTTAGATTAGTAAAGTTTAGATAAAATAATTTAAAAAATTAAAAAAACTAAAAAGCCGCTCGAAAGCGGCTAGATCTCCACGAGAGTCATAGAAGCGACAAAGCGATAATTATTATGTTCTCTGTGGTATGAAGGAAAAATAAATTTTCCATTAATTGTTGCACATGCAGTGCACAGGCTAGAAATACCAACATTCAGTAATCCGGCCGCATAGAGACAACTTGAGGCGCATTTTTTCAGATCAATGGCGACTTCATCATTGTCTAGCTGAATAAATGGCTGCCATTCCGGCATTTTGGTCTGAGCTGTCACCTCGATCGGTAATTTATAACAGCATTTGCTAATCGAAGGGCCAATAATGGCACTAATTTGGGTCGGTTTCGATTGGAACAATTCGGTCATGTGTTTAACTACCATTTCTGGCAAGGTCCTAATTTGTTTCCAGGAGGCATGGATTAAGGCACCAACCGAATGAATCTGGTCCCAGAGATAAATTGGCAAGCAATCACCGGGCAGAAAATAAAAGGGGATTGCTTTACAATTTGTTATTACAGCATCGGTTTCGGCCAATGTTCTTGTGCTGGGAATGTCGTTTAAGTCTCGAATGACTCTAATATTGGAGCCGAAATTTGTTTCCATTCGAACCGGTTGGGTAATATTCGTCGAGTGGACAATTTTTGGTAAAGAGCCTTTTAGGGCACTGACATGGTCGAATCGTTCATAATATCCATACTTGGGACTGACGCAGACGGCATGAAAAGCGGTTTTTCCAGGTATGACTTGCTGCCAGGTCAAACAATTCGAAGGCCTCATTAAGCAGTACCTCCACTCAATAAATTCCTGAGTGTAGTTTATCACGAGAACTAAAAAATGTAAACATAAACAAGTCTGATGATTTAGATCGTAAAAATTTAATTAAATTCCGATCTCGTAAAGGTTTCCGGCATTTAGAACCCAAATCTTTTTAGATTTACTAGATACGGCAAAGTCTTTAATCTCATTGAAACTATCCGGTAGAGCATATTGATGAGTGAAATCACCGTCTTTATCAAATTCTAAGATTCTTTTTTGTCCCGAGTCTAAAATATAAATTGAACTTGTATCGCCGTCAGTGTAAATTTTAGCCGGTTTTTCAATTTTTGACCACGGCGTCGGAATATCGCGTAAACTGAAATCTTTTAATTTACCTTTTTGTAGTTCAAGTACCTCGCCGTTATTTTTCAAGAGAAAGACAGAGCCATCAATGGCAAAGGAGCTGGTATTTTTAACGTCAATTGAGGCTAGTTGAACATAGGCTTCGCCTTTGGCAAAAGTGTCATTATTATTGGTGTGCTTGTAGATTTGGCCTAAAATACCATCCAAGAGATAAAGATTACCCATATAATAACTGATGGCATTGGCGGTTTCCCATTTTGTATCGTCTAGTTTGGCCAACTCTAGTTTGTCAGTTAAAGTATTGAAGAGATAGACTTTTTGGCTAGAAGTATAAAGATAAATGTTTTTCGAGTCCGTCGTTCCGGTTAAAAAATCACCATTATTTCTGGCTAAAGTGCCAACTTTTTCCAGATTGTCTCCGACTAAGTTGCCTTTGTAAATCTCATCTTTAGTCAACAAATAAACTTGTCCGCTCAGTACAAAGATTGCTTTTGCGTCTTTTTTACTTTCAATGATCGGGGAAAGTGAACTAAAACGGGTCGTCCCGGTTAATTTGTCTAATTCGGTCAACGAACTTTCAATCACTAACTGAGCGTTACCCTTAACCACTTCGTTGGATAAAATTTGTTCGGCTTTATCTATGGAAGTGGCCAATAGCTGTTTGCCTTGTTCTTGATTGTTGGATAAAATAGCGGTTTTGCCTTGCTTATTGGCATCTTCAGCTTCTCTGAGAATAGTTTGCGCCTGAAGCAGATTTAATTTAACGGAATTATTTCCCTTATTGCCTCTTACGGTTGTAAAAATCACAAAAATTAAAATTACCGCTAAAACGACCAATAGATAAGGTCTTTTGTGCTTATCTTTCAGGAATTCTTTTGTTTTTCCAAATACTAAACCTAAAATGTCGAAAAATTTATTCATGAATTTTCCAGCTTTGTTTTTTTCTAATTCTTTGGCTCTTTCGTAATAATGAACATTCAAGTCTGGCGAATAATTTATTTGTTCATCTTTAAGAAGTCCATCTTCACTCCCGTGCTTATCGGCCATAAATTCTTTTTGAAACGAATCATCAATCACCGGATTGGCGGCCGCTCTTTTTTCTTTAACATTTTCAATATATTTTTTCGTAAAGGTTGCTGTGTGAGATCCGGCGGCTTTAGCCCCTTGGCCAACAAATTTAAGGAAAGGTTGTAAAATGTGTTGCCAAAATTTGGATAAATATGCCGAAACAGTTTCGATTGGCTTGTCCAAGTAGACCGTATTGGAAAGATTACTAATCGGGAGCTTGGAAATTTCTTCCGGAGTGGCTAAGTTAAGAATTAGAAGATTAACAGCTTTAATTTTTTTACGTTTGAGCATTTTGGCAATCTGTAAAACTGCTTCGTCAGGATTGCACAAAGTGACAATCTGTTGAATCGCTTCGGTGTCGAGATGACGAAAAATTTCCGGATTGGCGATCAGAACTTTATCATGAACTTTTAGTTCGCCACTCGTAATATTGGAAAAGGTTTTCAAAGGATGTGGTTCGATTTGGTTTTCTGAAAGCCCGTAAGTAATGTTTTCAGTTTTGCCATCTCGGAAAATATAAACTTCCGCTTTTCCGGTCTGGGCCAGATGAATTTTATTTTCAATCACCACGGCAAGGATAGCGTTTAAATTACCAATCCAGTTTGTTTCGCCGTTTTGCGTCACTTGAGCCAGGGATTCGTTGACTTTTTTGAGTGCTTCTTCAAAGTTTGAAAGATCCGATGTGCTAGAACCACGATAGTAGTTTTGAGAAAAAGTGTTAATAATAGTTTGGCCGACCTGAGCCGTAGTAAACCAAGGAGAAATAATTTCTACAAGCGTAAAAACCTGACCCATATAGGCTTTATCTAAGCTCTGAGTTTCTTTCGATTGACAATTTAAAAAACGATCCGGCAACTTGCTTGTTGTTGCGATTTTAGCATATTGAATTTCGTATGCCACATTTTCTCCTTAAGTCAATTGAAAATTCTCGGGGTGACAGGATTCGAACCTGCGACCTCATGACCCCCAGCCATGCGCACTAGCCAGCTGTGCTACACCCCGTAATTTAAGCGCGCTTTCCCCGAGGCGATCTTGCAAAAGTAAATCTCCGCTGAGCCATACCCAGGAAATTAGTTACAAAAAGATGTAGTTTCGTCTATCAAATAAATTTTATCCATCTTCGCTGGTGGGTTTCCTGCTCGTCATCCCACGGGAAGACGAGACCCCGGAATCCCAAGGTGAATGGTGTTAGAAAAAAATATTTGCGATAGACGAAACTATATATATTGTAACACAGAATCAAGGAAAATTAAAAAATTGCTGAAGCGCCGGTAATTAGTATAAAGAAAAAATTAACCGCTTTGGTTAAAATAAAAGGAATAACCGGGATCACTGAAGAGAATAGAATTAAGCCAAAAAGAATGAAGATGCCGTATTGTTGAAATTTAAAATAATTTTCTTCGGACATTACCAAGGCAAGCGCTTTAGATCCATCAAGTGGGGGAATGGGCAACAAATTGAAAATCATTAGGACTAAGTTAAAGAATACGATCATGACCAAAATTTCCTGAACCACTGCCGGAACGCTTGCAAATCTTAAAACTAATCCGGCCATTACTGCCAAGGTAAAATTACTCATCGGCCCGGCGAGCGACACGGTCAATTGATCCATTTTTGGGTTAGAAAAATTGCGCGGATTGATGATAACAGGTTTTCCCCAGCCAAAACCGGCTAAAAACAAGAAAATAGTACCGAGGGGATCCAAATGGGCTAGCGGGTTGAGCGTGAGTCTTCCGGTTCGGCGCGGCGTATCGTCGCCCATTTTATCCGCAACATAGGCGTGCATAAACTCATGAATCGTAAAGGCAGAGATGAGTACAAGAGCATAAATTATAAATTGTCCGACAGAATTGATTAAGTGAAAGAATATCATAGGTATAGTTTATTTACTTAATTAGATTTGACTTTTGGGGGTATTTTTGCTAAGATAAATTACACACATATTAAGGGAGTCAAAATGAAAAATAACCAAAATTTAATCTGTTTTGTTTGTGGGAAAATGCCTTCTACCGGTAACAATAAACCTCATTCATTACATAAGACAAAAAGGACTATTAGCCCAAATGTTCAAAAGATTCGGGGCGAAATAATGTGTACCCGATGTCTTAGAACTCAAGTTAAAAGAGCGGCTTAAAAACTATTCTTGAGGAGCGTCAGTTGGCGCTTCGCTAGAATTTTCGCTGGCTCTTTTTTTGGCAAAACATTCAGCGCAAAGAACATCGTTAGGATCTCTTGGCTGAAATGGAACTTCACCTTGCTTGCCGCACTCTTTGCAAGTAATTTGAAAAGTCGGGCGGTTAGCTTTAGCTTGCTTGGCTTGATCGCGGCAATCTTTGCAGCGACTTGGTGGGTTTTGTAAACCCTTGTCAGCGTAGAATTTTTGCTCGCCGGCTGACCAAACAAACTCTTTGGAGCAATCTTTACACGCTAGTGTTTTGTCTTGAAAATCCATTTTTCGTTCCTTATTTATGTTTTTTAGCCTCGACTAGGCTGAACTAATCGTAACATAGGCTAATTAACTTGTAAAGAAAAATTTATTTTTTATTTTTTTAGTGTTAGAGTTTAACTATGTCAAATTGGACCCAAAATTTAACGAATTCGCATGCCTGGCTGATCTCTGGCGATGTTGATATAGAAACTATTATTAGCCATTTTGAAGTGAGTCAGGTGGACTATCAACATATTTCCGAAAGTCCAATTAAGATTGAGGTGATCCGTCAGCTGATCCATTGGATTAACTTGAGGCCGATCAATAGCCCTTTTAGACTCGTTTTTGTCCAGAACGCCGAATCTTTGACTAATGAGTCAGCCAATGCGCTTCTTAAAACTCTTGAAGAGCCACCACCTTATGCCAAGCTGTTTTTATTGACCAAAGACGAGGCGAAAATTTTAGCTACTATTAAATCACGCTGTCAAAAACTTAGGTTGACCAGCGGTCAAGATGAAACTATTCCCGAAAATTATTTAAATCTTAAATCCTTAGCCAAGTTGTCCATTAAAGAAAAATTCGATTGGTCAAAACAAATTGCCGAATTGGAAAAAGCTGATTTGCAGAATATTTTTAGACTTTGGGAAATAGATTTACACCAAGAATTATTGGCCGGAGAAAACGTCACAAAGCTAATTAAAGAAATTTCACTCGCCAAGGGTTTACTTGAGACCAATATTTCTGTAAAATTGTTATTAGAAAATCTTTTAATTAATCTAGAAGAAAAATAAATGTTTGTAAAAGTAGATTCAACTGGAGAAGTATACTTCTTAACCGACAAAAACGACCTGCCAGCGCACCAGGAAGTCTTGGTGGAAATTGAAGGCGTCGTCGAACCGGGGATGATTTGTATGAATAAAGTTTTGGCCAATAGCTCGACCATTAAGCCAAGATTCATGCGGGTCCTGTCCGAAGATGACAAAACCCTTAAAAAACAGCTTCGCGCCAAAGCCAAGACTTATTTAGAAACCGCGCAAAAAAAGGTAACGCGTCATAATTTGGATATGAAAATTCTAGATGCGACGCTCTCGTTCGATGAGAAAAAATTGACTTTTTATTTTAGTGCGGAAAACAGAATCGATTTTCGTGCCCTAGTGGCCGATATGGTGGGGGATTTTAAAAAAATTATTCGTCTACAACAGATTGGCGCTCGAGAACAGGCTAAAAGAATGGGTGGATATGGGCGTTGCGGTAGACCTTTGTGTTGCAATCAATTTTTAACTGATTTGGAGAGCATTTCCGAGGAAACGGCATCAATGCAGGAATTTGGTGGTTCAAAGTTATCTAAATCGGTTGGCTGCTGCGGTAAATTAATGTGTTGTTTATCATATGAAAACCAAACTATTTCTGATAAAATTAAGTCGATGGGCGCGGTTTTTAAGCCCCGTGATAACGAAAAGACAAAGTAGAAAAGACCGAATATGATTTGGAATTTATTAATTATTGGTGGAGTGGTGGTTATTTTTCTTGTTTTGGTTAGACATGTGCCTGAAGCTATCAAAATGGAAAAAATCGCCAAAGAAGAAGTTCCACCGGAAAAAATAACCATGTATGGGCTTTTGGCTCAAGCAGATGAGGCTTTTGAAGCCCAAGATTTTAATAAAGCCGAGAATCTTTACATTAAAGCCTGTACACAAGAGCCAGATAATGCTAAAATATATAATTGTCTGGGACAAATTTATCTTGAACAGGGGAATTTTTATGACGCTAAAGATGCTTTTCTTCAGACCTTAAAACTAGCATCAGGTAATCCCGAAACAATGATGAATCTAGGCATATCCTATATGGGTTTGAAAGATTATTACAAATCCAGTCAAACATTTCGCGACGCTTTGAAAATTGATCCCAAAAATAGAAAATATGAAAAACTTCTCGAGCGGGCGGAAAAAGCCCTCGAAAGAGAAAGAAAAAGAAAATAGAAATTAGCCGGTGTAGCTCAGTGGTAGAGCAGCTGTTTTGTAAACAGCAGGTCGGAGGTTCGAATCCCCTCGCCGGCTCCATTTAAAAAAATAAGAAAGCCTCGATTGTTAAAGTTTAACCTGTTTTAACCTTGACAATTGAGGCTTTTTGTGATATAATAACAGGTTCGTATCTTATAAAGAATCAGGTAAGAAAGGAGGAATTCTCGATGCGAATGGTTCTTCCGATGGGGATGATCACCATCATCCGACTCGAGAACCTTGTTGGTGCCGTTTCTGACTGGCCGCGTCGGGAAACCGACCGAAGCAGTCTAAACGAGATCAACGCCGACCGTGGCGGAGATGAAATATTTCTTCTCCATGGGCGGGAAGTTCGCGGCTCTGGTCGTCAGGTCGAATCCCTTCGGGGCAAGACCATTGATGGCTGGGTCGTTGTTAGTATGTTGCGTTGGCTCCAGGCCGATTGGCTCTGCGAACTCGTTCGGGTGATTGAACCCGAAGTGCAGGCCGCCAGCCAGGCACCGCGCATCAAACTGCAATACAAGTGGTGGTGTTCGACCATGGACGCCACCGGCGAGTTGAGTCCGGCTGACCTCATAAAGGTCTGTCATGCCCTGGAGGGCAAGAGACTCAATATCCGCGGATTTCACATTAACGAGTACGATGGCGAGCAAGTTGTCTCGCTTGTACTCGGTCCCGATCTAGACCACGGCGCTCCGGCGCCGGTGCAGTTCGATTATCAGGACGATTGTCTTTTTGTCTCCTTCGATGAATAGTCGTTGGAGCGACAGGGCCCCTAATACGGGCCCTGTTCTAATTCTGGTTGATTTAATACTATTTATATAGTAAAATGGGTAAAGAAAAGGGGATTTTTATTTTTCATTTGTGCCAAGATACCAAAGCGGTCAACTGGAGGAGACTGTAAATCTCTTGCCTTCGGGCTTCGGGGGTTCGAATCCCTCTCTTGGCACCACTCGCCCGGGTAGCTCAGTGGTAGAGCAACTCCATGGTAAGGAGTAGGTCGTCGGTCCAAATCCGATCTCGGGCTCCACTCAATTCATAAACAAATATTAAGGATAAAAATGGCTAAACCAAAAACAATCACGTTTCAGTTGAAATGCACGAAGTGCGGTGAATTAAATTACAACACTAGCAAAAATCCGACCGAAAATAAGGATAAAGTTGTATTGAAAAAACACTGCCAAAAGTGCCGCGTACATACTGAACACAAAGAAGTAAAAATTTCCAAAGCAAAGAAGTAAACAGAGTATCCGTTTTCTGTTTTGTATTTTCTGATATACTATTATCAGATGGTATAAAAAAGATAGCGGATATCTTTGTTCTGGGAGAGTAGTTTAGTGGTATCCAGACCTTCGGTCATCTCCAGACCTTCGGTCATAGAACATTGGTCTTTAAAAATCTATTGTTTTTGTGGGAGCTTAGTTAAATGGTATAACGAAGGTCTCCAAAACCTTAGTCAGGGGTCCGATTCCCTTAGCTCCTGCCAAAACAATAGATTTTTTTTGAGGGTTCGCCTTTAGGTAAAGCTTCCTTCCTCTCCTGCCAAAACGAGAGATAGTCAATTGTGACTGGCTCTCGTTTTTGGTATTGTAAAATATATAGCATAGTAAACATTTAAATTTAATAACAAAAATACAGACAAAATGTTTTCCAAGAATCAAGCACTTAATTTATGGATTTACAGTATCGGCCATGCGCTAGTGGATTTAGTTTCAGTCCTAGTTATCTTTCGAATTTTGGCTGTGCTTCATCCCGAACTTGCTCTATTTAGTCTTTGGATTATTCTTTATGACGGACTGGCTTTCGCCTTTCAACCATTTCTAGGTTATTTTATTGACCGTTTCAATATTCCCAAACTAGCAAGTCAAGCAGGTTTAATTGCTCTAATGATTTCATTGCTCGTTTTGACAATTTCTCCTTGGATGGCCGTCATTTTAGCTGGTGTTGGCAATGCATTGTTTCATCTTGGTGGTGGTAGTATTAGCTTAAGTTTATCACCTGGCAAGGCTACTGCCCCGGGCATATTTGTGGCGCCTGGCGCGATTGGTCTCTTTTTGGGCATGCAATTGGCAAAATTTGTCAATTTCCCACTTTGGCCATGGCTAATTTTATTGATCTCTCTAATTGTTGTCATTTACATGGTTAAAGCGCCGTTTTTTAATTTTAAAAAATCAAAACCAAAAATTAATGATTTTTGGCTGATATTAATTATGATTTTACTCGTTATTGCCACTCGATCTTTAGTCGGTTCGGTTTTAGTTTTACCTTGGAAATCGCAATTAATATTACTTGTAATCTTTACTTTGAGCGTTTCGCTCGGAAAAGCGCTCGGCGGAATTTTAGCCGATCGCTATGGGTTTATGAAAGTGGGCGTTTCAAGCTTACTGATTTCTATTCCGCTTTTATTTTTTGGCGCGTCTTATCCAGTTGCCGGTATTTTGGGTATCTTGTTTTTCCAAATGTCGATGCCAATTACTTTAACTTTACTTGCAAATATTTTTTATAATCGTCCGGCTTTCGCCTTTGGTCTGACGTGTTTAGCTCTCTTTATTGGTGGCGCGCCTATCTTTACGAACATGAGCGCAACTTTTAGTAATATTTGGTTTATAATAGGATTAATCCTGTGTTCAAGCGTTGCGCTTTTTAACGGAACAAAACTATTTTTAGATAATAAAATTAAAATATAAAGGAGATTTAATGAGAAAAACATTATCGCGACTTTTGATTCTCGTTTCGACGGTTAGTTTCTTTTTATCTGGCAAGGCTTATGCGGATATAGCGCCCGATCCTTTTTATCCGCATCCACCAGTAGCCTCTAATAATCTTCCATTTATCGTTTTGGGCGCAGTTGTGGCCGCAATTATTATAGTTTCCATCATTATTGTCTCCAGAATTCGTCCAAAACAATGATCGCGAGTTTTTTTATTGATTTCTTTCTAACCGCGATTATCGAAATGTTTGCGATATATTTTTTTGGCTATAAAAAATTTCGTGATCTATTATTTGTTTTCTTCTTAAATTTAATTACTAATTCGGCGCTGACATATATTATTTACTTTAATAGGCAATATGACCATTTTTCAGAAATTCCATTGGTAATAATTTTAGAAATATTAATTGTAATTATCGAATGGCGGCTAATGGTTTGGTTTTGGCAAGAAAATGTAAAAAAATTATTTTTAATTTCTTTTGTTTTAAATGCGAGTTCTCTTGTTGTCGGTTGGCTAATGTTTTTCTTTTTGTGACAGATTTGACATTTAATCTATCTCAAATTAAGGTAGTCATAGGGGACGTACCTTATTTTTTGATTGGAGGATGTTGCCATGACGTTAGATTCTCGTGCGCTCGAAGAACTGGATTATACTGCGGCCGGTGTCGACATTGAACGCCAAGATGAAGCATTGAGCCTCATTAAGCCGCTTTGCGAACTGACTCATGATCAATATGTTTGCTCCGGTATCGGTCCATTCGCGCCGGTGATTGATGAATATGGTTATTGTAAGGATAATTATGCTTATCCTTTATCGCTCTATAGTACCGACGGTCCGGGTACTATCCCGCAAATCGCCAAAATGGCCTACGGCTCAATTCCGGAAAGCTTCCGCGCGCTGGGCTACAACGTGGCTGTGCACTGTTTTTCCGACATTGCCTGCGGGTGTAGATCGCCGTTTATCTTTATGGATAGCCTCGCCTCGACAGATTTAGATCCAGAAATCTACCGCCAGATTGTTGGTGGTATGGTTGACGCTTGTCTCGAAAGCAATTGCCGCTTGATTGGTGGAGAAATGGCTCAATTACCAGGCACAATCATGCCAGGTCAATATGCTTTCGACGGCTTTGTCAAAGGCTTTGTCGAAGAGTGCGATTTAATCCAACCAAAGAAATCCATCCATCCAGGTCAAATTGTCACCGGATTACTGACTGACTCGATTCAACTCAATGGCTTGTCGCTCTACCGAAAAATCGTCTTTGATCGCCTGCAGATGCAGTTTGATAGTTTATTGCCGACCGGGCGTACTGTGGCCACCGAAGTTTTACGGCGTCAATACAATTACTCTAAGGCGGTAATGGCCCAGATGGGTGAAGGCATTCCGATTTGCGCCTGCAGTAACATTACTGGCGGAGGCCTGATCGACAACGTCACCCGTAATTTGCCTGAAGGCTGCCGCGTGATCTATGATACCAAATCCTGGCAAATTCCCACGCTGTTTACCTGGCTTATTGAACAGGGTAATGTCCAGCTCAAAAAAGCCTTCAAGACCTGGGCCATGGGAGTGGGTTACGTCCAGATTTTCGACGATTTAGACATCGCCCTTGAAGCCATGGAGATCGCCCACGACGTTATTGACTGTGACACCGCTGTTATTGGCCGCGTTGAAGCCGGTGCAACCGGCGTTCAATTCGTCTGACAATTTGTAACATACTGCGCTAGGCAAGTTTCTAGCGCTTTTTTATCTTAAATATTTGACAGTAAATATTATCATAATTAATATAAATATATGCTCACGCTTTTTCAATGTAACTCTCCGGCTTGTTTTTTTGATAGAACTCCGACTGTCCCAATTATTTGGTTTGAATTTTTTGTCATAATCACAATGATTGTTTTGCTTTTCTTATTATTTAAATATGACAAAAAGGTTCTCTTTCGCTATGCGGTAATTCTCATTGGAGTTCTTATTTTTGACTTTTTTACTCATCCAATGTGGGACAGTTTTCGAATGGGTTCATGGTCATATATTTACCGTGATGTCAGCTGGATCCTATCAGTTAATTTGGCTAATTTGATCCTTGTTAGTGTAACTTTATCTGAATATTTCTTCAAAAGAGGTTCAGAATTTGAAAGATTTATTATCTCGGTTTTGACGATGATCCCTCTTGTCTGGGTGAGCGAATGGCTATTGATTACTTTGGGTATCAGAGGCTACGCACCGGAGATTCAAAAAATATTACCCGGGCTGACTCTATTTCAAGTTCCAATTGGCGCTTTTTATTATATTCCAGCTTACACTGCCTTATTGATTGGTTTCTACAAATATTGGGACTATATGATTAGTAATAAGCCGGTCGTTCCAGTAAAAAAAGGAAACTGGCTGAGAAATTTACTCATTTGCACGTTAGCAGTTTTTATGTTTGAAATAATGGTTGAACCAATGGTTATTAATGCCAAAATGCCTAGCTGGTCATATATTTATCGCGATATTAGTATTGTTATGACCGGTATTTGGGTAATTATTATTTGGCTAGTGACAACTTTGATTGATCGTTTAGTGCCGCACTATAATTTAATTAGAAAATTTGTTCTTTATACGATTGGCATCGCCATCTTAACTTTACCATACGAAACCTTTCTGATTCGTAATAGCTATCGCATTTATGATGTAAGCGCTGCCAACAATTTTTCCGGATTCTACATGCCTTTTTTCAATATTCCGGTGGAAATATTTTTTGCCATACCGCTTTATTTAGCAATGGTTATTGGCTTGAACAAATATGTGCAAATAGTTTTAGATAACAGGAAATAAATATGGCCGACCTGAATAAACAAGTCACATCCGCTCAAAGTACTGGTAAAAGATTTTTGGTGGGTTTTTTAACTATAGCAATAGTTATGGCTATTTGGCCGGGAGGTCTCGGGTTTTTGCTTATTTCGATTATTTGCTCCGGGGGCATGACTTTAGTTATTTGGCTGCCTTTAGCTTATGTTGTCGGCTTAATTGTCACTTCGTTATTCAATTTTGCAAAAGGCGGCCATAATCCGGACAAAGTCGTTGCTACGAATGGCCAGCATCATGTGCTAAATAATGACCAACTAGCGCTTTTGAACTATATAAAACAAGCCAAGGCCAACAATATGTCCAATGAGGTAATTGCCAGTCAGCTGAAAAATAACGGCTGGGCCGAAGTTGATATTAATAACGCTTTTAAATTATTTTCTTGATGAACTCTTTGCCTAATAAACTATTTTGTTTCTATCAATATACTAAAGAACGTTTTTCTCTTTGGCAGTTTGGTTTATTGGCGATTTTTTTAGGTCTTACCGCTGGTTTTTTAACCCAGTTCAATATTTATTCTGAGCATTATAAATTTTTCCCTCTTTTCCTTGGCTGCTGTGCCTTATTTTTGTTTCTCTTTCGACTTCGTCTTTTTGATGAATTTAAAGATGCTGACCATGATGCGATTTATTATCCAGATCGCCCTGTGCCAAGAGGACTAATTAAATTAAGCGCACTTAAGCCAATCATTGTTCTAACTATTGTTATGGAAGTATGCATTAGTCTATTAGCTGGGATAAATTCAATTATTATATTCATTATTTGCTTTACATACTCTTTGATTCTTTTCAAAGAATTTTTTATTTCCAAGTGGTTAAAAAAACACTTTACATTGTATATACTCCTGCATGAGTTGATAGCTTTTCCGTTATTTATTTATGTTATGTCCATCAATGGACTGCAGATTTTTCAGCCGCACAATGTTTCTGTTTGGGTGGTTTCTTTTTTTCTTGTCTTAGAACTGTTTCTACTAGAAATAACTCGGAAAATTAGAGCCAATGATACGGAGATTGGCTCAAACGATACCTACACCTCTCAATATGGCATAAAAGGTGCATTATGGTTGATTTTAGTTGTACTTTTATTAATTACGGGCAGTTATTTCTACTTAATTCTCAGTTACAATGTTACAAATATTTTGTTATACCTAGTTTTTCCAATTTTATTGTTTGTTCTTATTAATATTTGCAAATTTAGTCTTAATCGAACGGAGAAAAACGCTAAAACTATATTTTTTAGTTCAATATTATTTGTTTTTACATTAGATTTTATTTTCATTTATCTTCTGATTTGGTAAAGTGTAAACATGCCAAATCAGATTTATGATAATTCCAATCTTGCCGAAAGTTATTCAGGAATAACAACTCCTTTGACTTATTCTTTTGCTCGCTATGTTTATGAGCGCGTCTACGAAGAGTTTTGTAGCTTAATGGGTGTGAGCAAAGAAAAAATTATTTTAAATAAATCCATGTTCGAGCAAATGATTGTTTTTATTGGTTCAAGGCTTTATTACAATTTATTAAATTGGTACAGAATGATCTCATTTTTGCCAGGATATAGTTTCAATCGTGATTTCTTAGAAAAAATGTTGGGCGTGGAAAAGACTTATAAATATCGCCAAGACAAAGAAGCAGAAAACAGACTCTTTGATTTTTTTCGTTTGTCTCGGCAAATTTCTAAAATAGTTTTTATTCTTATAAATATGAAAAGATTGATAAAAAATTTTAACAAACAATTTGACAATATCTATTATAAAATAAATCAAATTGATTTAACTAAACTAGACGATCATGAATTAGAACATCTATATATCAAAACGACAGAAAAATTAGTTGGTATTTGGAAAGTGCCAATCGCAAATGATTTGGCAGTAATGATAAGTACCGGTCTTCTGGGAAAATTAGGAAAAAAATGGTTACATGACGAAAATTGTGCCTCTAGACTAAATGCTCTCTCTCACAAAAGCTTAATTTCGCTTGATCCGGGAAAAGAATTAATCGAGATGAGCGAATTTATTAAATCTGATAAAAAATTGAAAAATATTTTCGAACAAAAAACAGCCAGAGACATTGCTAAAATTTTAGAAAAGAACAAACGCCTGAATTTCTTAAGAAATTATTTAAATAAATTTGGTAGTCGCACTCCCAATGAGCTTAAGTTGGAGTCAGAATCAATGAATGAAAGACCGGATATTCTAATTAAAATATTGAAAAAAATAATTAAACAGCCTCATTTAGCAAAAGATGATTTTATTTCTATTAGAGACGATTATACGTCCTTAAATATTTTTCAAAAAACGTTTTTTTTGTTTTTAAAGAATTGGTCGCAAGAATCTATTTATCAAAGAGAGGAAACTCGCTTGAGAAGGTCATTAATTTTTGGTTTTGCCAGAAAAATATTTTTAGAAAAGGGAATTAGGCTAAAAAATGATGGCAAAATTAAAGATGCTAGAGATATTTTTTATCTGGAGACTACCGAAATTTTTAATGTTAAAAATAATCTTGAACAAATTTGCCAAGAAAGAAAAAATAAAATTTGCAATTGGAAAGACATTGTTTTGCCGCGCCGAATTGAAACCAAACTTACAATTTCAGAATTAGAAAAAAAACTTAGAAAAGTTAAATCAGATTCTAAAGAAACTAAAAAAGACTTTTGTTTCGGAACGGTAGCATCAATTGGCGGAGCGGAATTTGTTAAAGGTACATCACTTGTTTTGACTGATTTCGACCCAAATGCGAATTTTAATAATAAAATCCTTGTGACTTGTCAGACTGATCCAGGTTGGACGATTATTTTCCCATTACTTAAAGGAATAGTGGTCGAAAGAGGTGGTATGTTATCTCATGCGGCGATTGTTGCTAGGGAGCTTAACATTCCGTGTATTGTCGGTGCTGAAGATGCGACAAAAATATTTAGTAATGACAAACAAATTCAAATGGATCTGCAAAAAGGTTTGATTAAATATGTTTAAAAATATAGCCAGTATTATTAATTTGGCTAATTTGATTTCGTTGTTGGCTACGGCCTTAGCTATAGTTGCAATCCTGATTGTTAAGGATATGGCCTTATTGGCAACATTTTTAATCACAGTTTGTTTTGTGTTGGACGTCTTAGATGGCGCTATTGCGCGAAAACTTAATTTAACAACAAATTTTGGAAAAGTTTTTGATAGTATCAATGATTTTATCATTTATATAATTTTTCCATTGGTTTTTTTCTTATTTTTTCTAAACCAAATCAGCATTGAGCTGATAGTGATTGAGATTATATTTGTTTTTAGTGGTGTTTTTCGACTATTAAGGCAAACACATTTAAATTTTGAAATAGAAAAAATAAACTATTACACTGGACTGCCAGTTTGTTTTAATTTACTTTTGATTCCAGTATTGTACTTGACCGGCCCTAAACTAATAGTTTTATTCTATTTATCAATTTTCACAGTCTCTATTCTTATGATTTCCAATATTAAATTTCCCAAACCCAAAATAATTGCATGAAAAAAATCACAATGCATAATTCAAGTAAAAATCATTTATGGGCGTATTTTTCGGTTATAAGTCTGATTTATCAAAATCATCCTTTAATCATTGAAATGAAGAAAAATGAAATTATGGATGCTTTTGACTCCAGTAATCCTTATTTAAAAAATGCCAAAATAGAAAATTTTTTAATATGTTCTGATGGAAAACCAATCGGACACGCGAGTGTTATCTTAGATAAACGCCTATCAAACGACGTTGCGATGATCGGTTTTTTTGAGGCTGTAGACTTAGTTTCTGGGAAGCACTTATTGGATGAGATAAAAAAATATCTTAAATTAAATAAAATAAAAATAGCTAGGGGACCGATTAATCTAAGCACGTGGCAAAATTTTCGTTTTAGTCTTTCGGAAGAAGTGCCACCATTTTTTGGTGAACCTTTTAATAAAAATTATTATTGTTATATTTTTGAAAAGTCAGGTTTCGAAATAGCACAAGAAAACGTCAGTTTAGTTGATGATCTGCAGAATCCTTTAATAGAAAATTTAAAGAAAAAATATTTGAACAATAAAAAACAGTTTACCTTTTTAAAACTTAATACTCTGAATCTGGAAGAATATAAGCGTGATCTTTATGCACTAGCCAAACAAACATTTTCAAAATCTTGGAATTTTGTTCCAATTTCATTCAAGGAATTTAATTATAATTTCAAAAATTTATACAGCACAATCGACGATCATTTCTTGTACATCGTTAAGTATGGTGATGAAAAAGCGGGTTTTTTATTGGGGCTTAAAGATATTTTTTCCAAAGAAATTGTTATTGCCAAAACTATGGGTATAAAAGATACATATCAAAGAAAGGGGATTGGTTCGGCTTTATTTTATCTTTTAAGCCGGGACGCTCTGGAAAAAGGCTGTAAAAAAATAATTTATTCAACATTGAGAACCGATAATGAGCCGATACAAAAATTATTAAATAGCAATACGGCAAAAGTTTACCGTCAATACAAAACTTTCGAAATTCATATATGATCAATTTATTAGTCATTATTATCTTATATCTCTTGATTTTTTTTCTAGCCGAATTTTTGTATTACAAAAATGTTAAAAGTTATATTACTAGAAAAATAGTGCATATTGGCGGTGGTTTAGTCACCGCGTTGTTGCCTTGGTTCGTTAGTTTCGAAGCGGCTCTAACCATTGGAACCGTTTTCACTGCTATACTTCTGGCGACCCGGCAGAAAAATATTCTAAAAAGTATTCATGAAAATGATCAAGGCAGTATTGGCGCTTATATTTACCCATTGACACTGACGCTTTGCGCTTTACTTTTTTGGAACAACAATACTTTAATTTTTCAGGGTGCAGTTTTGATTTTAGCTTTGTCGGACGGCCTAGCGGCCTTAATCGGTAATAAGGTGAATTATTTGGAATTTTCAGTCAACGGTCGAAAAACTTTGAGTGGGTCTATCACTTTTTTTATAGTAACGATTCTGATTCTTTGGATTATAGTTCAACCGCAAAATACTATGGTGAGTTTGAAAATAATCTTTAGTACTTTGATCATTACCAGCTCTGAAGCGGTATTCGGCGGTGGATGGGACAATTTATTCATTGTGTTATCGAGCGGATTTTTATTGAACTGGCTAATTTAAAAATTTTTTGTAACCGACTCTTCTCAAAATAAGGTCAACAATGAAATGAATCGTACCGCCAACTAAAACTAAAGCAATAAAAAGTTGTCCTGAAACATGATAAATGAGGCTAAGCGCGATCGTCGAGACCAGCACGGAATCAAAATGGTCCATTAGGAAAAAAAATATTTTCGCACTATCTTTACTTGAACAACTTTCTTTTATACCAATTCTACGTTTTGCGAAACTATTAGGTAATTCGCCTAAAGCATAACCAAAGCCTAGGATCATACCAAAAAAACAAACTTGGAGTGCTAAACTAAAACCCGGTATAAATAAAGAAACTAAAAACATAAACAAACCATTTCCAAAAGTTAATACAATTAAACCTCTGAATGTTTTGTTTTTTCCCAAAATGGGTTTGCCAAGAAAAAATTTACCAAAATCGATTGGCCGGGCTAATTGGCTGAAAAGCTGATAGCGGATAACAATGAAATGATGAAACAAATTCGTCAATAACAACGGCAAAATAAAATAAGTTATTTCTTTTAATAACATCATGGTAAAATAATTTTATCATACAAATAGGAAAGGATTAAATGCTAAAACTTTGGGACAAAATTAAATTAAAAATATTTCTTCTTACGCACGGTTTAAATTATTCCATTGCTTTTGCCGAGCAGCTTTATCGTGTTTATCTAAATCATAATAAAATTATCCATTATCGTCAGGGCATGCCGGTTTATTCGCTGTCGACACCGGCATTATTTAGCGAACCTTCGGCTAATTTTTTTACGCGTCTGCTATTCCGTGTAATTCAGAATAAAAATACCCCAAACTTAATGAGCTTTGCCATTAATGATGTTTGCGATTCTAAGTGCGACCACTGTAGCTTTTTTTCTCGGGTTGATAATAAAAAAAGAAAAGTTTTAACGACTGATCAGGCAATCCAAGCACTACATGATGCTCAAGATCTTGGTGTCTCTGTAATTAATTTTGTTGGTGGCGAACCCCTCTTGAGACCAGACTTACCGGAAATTGTTAGTTCAATCGACAAAAAACTTTCAACAGTCATTTTGTTTACCAATGGCTCACAGTTATTGGATAAGGCTCAGGCGCTTAAAGACGCCGGAGTCGACGGAGTTTATATTAGTATTGATGCTGCGGATGAAAAAAAACATAATTTAATTCGTCATAATCCTGGCGTATTTCAAAAGGCAATTGCCGGGATTAAAAAAGTAAAAAAATTAGGTTTATCCACTGGCATTTCCTGCGTGGTCACACCTGAATCGTTTGAGAAAGGCGAGTTTGACCGAATTGTCGAGTTAGCCAAAAAAATTGGGGTACATGAAGTTTTAGTTTTTGATTCACTTCCCGTTGGCAGACTACAGAAGCGGCAAGATTTAATCACAAAAAAACTTTGGATCGATAAATTAATAGCCGGTTCCAAGAAATTTAATAATGACCCAAGTTATCCTGGTGTGCTAATTTACGCTTATGCTACCAGCCATCGTGGCGCTGGCTGTTCTGGAGGCACGAGTTATTTTTATCTTAACCCTTATGGCGATGTCAGCCCTTGCGATTTCAATGGCCAATATTTTGGCAATGTCCTTGAAGAGCCACTGTATGAGTGTTGGGAAAGAATGACCAATGACCACATCTATCATCAATCGACCTGGGGAGGCTGTAAGGTCAGAAATCCGAAATACAAGAAATATTGTAATACTAGGAAATATAAGAAATAAATTAATTTTTATTATTTGCGGCAAGTTTTAATTTATTGTATACTATTTATAGAAACACTAATGTTCTCCTCTAAGGAGGGGAGAATCAATTTATTTTAAGGTGGGAATGAGCGATACTCAAAAAACCATCATCGACATTTTGTTAGAAAAAAACCGCCTGACCGAGACAGAAGCGGCGCGTTTTGATAAAAATTTACCCAACCTGGAGATAGAAAAAGTTCTTCGCCAGGAAAATTTAGTGTCTTCTGAAGATATTGGTAAAGCTTATTCGGAAATTTATCAACTGCCGTTTATTAAGCTTGAAAGCTATGATATTTCTCCTGAAGCTTTTTACCTGATTCCGCGCGATCTGATTGCCAAGTACAAAATTTTAATTTTCGATAAAAACCAAAATAATGAAGTAAAAGTGGCCTTGGCCGATTTGGCTAATCTCAAGAGTCATCCGCCAGCCATCCTTGAAGAGCTAAAAAACAAAAAAAATCTTAATGCCGAACTTTATGTCACTACCCCAGAAGATATTCAAGCTATTTTAACGCGTTTTGCTCATCTGGGGGATACAGTTGAGGTCAAAGATTTAGAAGGGGTTAAGGATTTTAGTAAAATGCCCAATGTTAAAACAGTGGATTTAACCAATATTCGGATTCCCTATGAAACCATTTCCAAATTTCCGGTCGAAATTTCGACCAAATACAAAATGGTTGTTTTCGATAACCCGGCTCCAGCCATTATTCGAGTGGCCGTTTCCAATCCGCTCGATCCTAAAGTTCAAGAAATTCTAGACTTTGTCCGCGAAAAAAACGAAATTGCCATTGAAGAATTTGTCGCATCTCCTTCGGATATAGATCAATCAATTAAAATGTATTATCAGAAAAACGCCAAGATCAACAGGCCTGAAGCGGAAAAACCGTGGCAAGAACGGCTCGAACCAGAAGTCCCGACCGAAGAGATTATTTTTGAACCAGAAGAAAAAGCAACTATTTTTGATATCAACAAAACTACAGAACCAGTAACTAAACCTGTGGAACCACCCATCATTCCTACTCCAGCACCGGTTGCCTCTAATCCAGTTCAAAACGCCGTTCCACAACCGGCACCGGTTCAACCGCCAGAACCTGCGCCAACACCAGTTGAGCCAGTAAAAGTAGCGCCGCCAATTGAAGCGCCAAAACAAGCCGAACCGGCTGTAGTGAATCAAACGGCTTATGTCCCGCCAACCGTATCTTTAACTCCACCGATTGCCAATATGTTAGCTGGTGGTGGTGCTCCAGCGGCAGCTCAACCAGTGCCAAGGCCAATTCCGGTTGCGCCTGCAGCTCCGCATGTGACAGTTAAAGCGCCAGAAGACGCAA
>Ga0247841_10002554_pt1 | contig 35971 bp, 39 predicted proteins | sample LaCruzMarch2015__2_FD_192410 | JGI IMG/M metagenome (GOLD analysis project Ga0247841, IMG submission 192410) | Freshwater microbial communities from meromictic Lake La Cruz, Castile-La Mancha, Spain - LaCruzMarch2015_18m | ecosystem: Environmental > Aquatic > Freshwater > Lake | place: Spain... | reverse complement strand
CCAGCTTTAAAGGCTGAAAACGATTGAATTGAATTTAAAAAATAATTGTCTGGATATAAGTAGTGGTGGGCTCAGCCGGATTCGAACCGGCGACCTTCTGCGTGTGAAGCAGACGTCATAACCGCTAGACCATGAGCCCTTAGGTAGCCGAAGCAATGGAAAGGGGATATAAAAACGTTTAGAACTTGGCAACCGAGCCATCATTCGTTGATTACCTGGGTGGCCCGGAACATGCCGTCGCTGAACATGAGGGAGAAGTATCCCGTCTTGTGGTTGGTGGAACGCAACTTTATGCAGCGGATGCGCCTCTGCACGTCGGCCTCCCCGATGTTCTGCAGCTTCAGCGCGATAACGCCGTCGGCCAGGTAACCTTCCTCGAAGCGGCTGTTGAACATCTGGTCCGGCGAGGTCTCGGATATCAGGAACGAGGTCACTCCCATGTTCCTCAGCCACATGAACAAATAGAAAAGATCGTTGCGCCGGTCGTTGTTGAGCTGCGCGGCCATCTCCAGGACGTCCAGCGAGTCCAGCACCAGAATGTCGTAGCCTTGGTCCTTCTTGACCGTTTCGGCGTACATCTTAAAGACCTGCAGCCATGATCCTTTGGACATCATCTCGGTGACGTTCTTCCTGATGGTGGCCAGATCGAGGACGTAGACCTTTTCCTGCACCACCGGGTCGTTCAAGCCCATGAGGTTCATCTGTTGCAGGAGGTTCTCCTTGCTCTGCTCCAGGGTCATGTACACGCTGCGTATCCCATGGTGCTTGGCGTTGTTGTAGAGGATGCTGTAGCATACCGAGGACTTCATGGTCCCCGGCGTTCCAGAGATTAAAATGACGTGCCCTTTGGGTACCCCACCTTGAATGTAATCATCGAAATTGTGAATATAGGTCTTCACTCGATCTATATTGATACCCATCCCCTCGGCCGAAATATAATCATTTATAGGTATATAATACCGTTTTTTAAAAAAGGTTTCAAAATGGTTTGTTGGCCAAGGGCAGGGACATGTTGAACTCCTTGCCGTCGTGGAACATGGCGTAGAAGCGGTGGTCGGCGTTGGCCCCGCGCATCTTGACGCACCTCACCCACCGCTGCACCTTGGAGTCGGCCATCTCCCGCATTCTCAGCTCCAAGATGCCGTCGGAGAGATAGGCCTCTCCCTGGTTCTCCTCGTCCCATTCGTCCGAGATGTTCTCCGATATCACCAGTACGGTGATCCCGAGCGACTTGAACCAGTCGAATAGGTCTTTCAGGTCCTGCCGGGCGAAGCAATGCTCCGAGACCGCCTTGAACGATTCTAGGGAATCGAGCACGAACACCTTGAAGCCGATCTCTTTCTGTACATCGTGCACGTATTCCAGCATCAGGTCGCGCCAGTTGCCGCTAACGGACTCCGTGGCCTTCTCTATGTCCTTGATGTCGGCCACCCTGAGCCTCCCGCCGGTCGCCTCTAACGGCAAGCCTATCTTCTCCATCTGCCTCACCATGGAGCGCCGGCTTTGCCCCATGGACAGATACAGACCGCTCGTTCCGTCCATGACCGCCGCCCGATGCATGATGGTGTAGGCCAGGATGCTCTTCATGGTCCCGGGCGCTCCGTTGAGCAGGACGGTGTTCCCCTGAGGGAATCCTCCGCCCAGAACGTCGTCCAGCTTGGGAATGTTGGTCTTGACTATGCCCACGCTATCGACCTTGAGCGGATTCCGGAGCTGATCACGAAGCTCCTGGAAGATCCCTTCGGTCATGCGGTTGATCTCTTCCTCGCTGACGGTCGTCGCCTTTTTGGGGCATTCCGGCGCGCGGACATGTTCCCGCACTTCCTGTAGCTCGCTCTCCTTCTCCTGCAGCTGCAACTGCAGCGCCTCTATCTCAGGTTCGAACTGGCGCACGAGGTCGTCCCTGATGTTCTGCCGCATCTCGTCCATCTCGGAGCGGGTAGGCTCTGGAGGGGCTTGCTCGGAAGGTCTGGGCCGCTGAGAGATCTCCTTCAGCTCCTCCGCCTCGGCCGCCAGCTTCCGCTCGCGTTCATGAAGGACCTTCTCCCTCTTTTCCAGGTCGTTGATCTTGAACTGCTGGGTGCTGTCCGGCCGGTTCACCGGAACGTTCTCCACCGGACGGATGCGTATATTGGCGCATTCCTCGGTCTTGGTGCGGTCCAGCTTCACCCCGTCGAGGTTGACCTCCAATTGCCGATCGACCTTGGGTCGCAGATCGCCGCCACAACGGCCGCACTGCATGTCATTCGGCCTTATGCCATATCCGCAGCGCGGACATTCGAACTTGCTGTGAGGTATCATGGTATCACTCGCTGATGACCCTGGTCACCTGGAACCGCCCATTGTTAAACAGCAGGGAGTAGTAGGACGGGTCGTGGTTGCTCTCTCTCATCTTGACGCAGCGGATACGGCGCTGCATCTCCACGTCGCGAATGACCTGCATCTTTAGCGTTATCATGCTGTCCGAAAGGTAGCCTTCATCGTACTTGCCGTCGATCAGACGGTCCGAGGAGCTTTCAGATATCAGGAAGACGGTGACGCCCAGGTCCCGAAGCCATTCGAACAGGTAGAAGAGGTCGGTGCGACGATTGCGGATCTCCGCCATGGTCTCCAGGACCTCCATGGAATCGATGACCAGCATATCGAAGTCCATTTCCTTCTTCAGGTTCGATAGGGTGGTCTTGAACACCTGCAGCCAGGTGTCGCCCTCGGCCACCTCCCTGAGCCGCTGGCGGATGATGGCCATGTCCAGCATGTGCAGCTTGTCCTCGACCTTGCCGATGCCCAAGCCCATCTGTTCCATCTGGCGGATCATGCTCTCCCGGCTCTGCTCCAACGTGACGTAAACCGAGGTATGCCCTTCCTCCAGGGCGTGATGGTAGAGGATGTAGTAGGTCAGGGACGACTTCATGGTCCCGGGAGTGCCGGCCACCAGCACCACCTGCCCTTCGGGTATTCCTCCGTCCAAGATCCTGTCAAAACCTTCGATGTACGTCTTAACCCTTCTGTCCCCTTCCACCGTGCCGCTCCCCTCTCGGCTTGATCGCCGACGATGGGAACATGGCCTTGCGCCATATTATAAATTCGGAGAAGGTCAGATGCCGCGCACGACGACCTTACGCACGTACTTGCGGGCGGTCTCGGCCATGCCCAGCACCTCGCCCTCGCTGTACGGATCGACCTGGCTGAGCCGGCGGTCCAGGGTGCGGTCGTTCTTGAACTGCTGCAAGGCGTACTTCTTGGCCCCGCCGATGAAGGAAGCCATCATCTCGATGTCCGCCGCCTTGAGGTAGTGCGGCACCACAGTGGTCCGGAACTCGTAGTCCACGCCGGAGGTCATGAGCAGGTGAATGGAGCGCTTGATCTTCTCCAGGTCCACCTCCGTGCCGCACAACTGGTCGTACTGGCGGTCCACGGGCGCCTTGAGGTCCATGGCCACGAAGTCCAGCAGGCCGGCGCGCAACAGGTCCTCCACCATCTCTGGGTTCGTCCCGTTGGTGTCCAGCTTGACCTTGAGCCCCACGGCTCGGACCTTCCTGATCAGATCGGGAAGGTCCTCGTTCTGGGTCGGTTCCCCGCCGGTTATCACCACCCCGTCAATGAAGTCGTTATTGTCCAGCAGGTATTCTTCCACCGCCTCCCAGGGAACCTCTTCCACCTCGGCGGTGGCGGATATCAGGTCCGGGTTGTGACAGAAGGGGCAGCGAAGATTGCATCCCTGCAGGTACACGGTGGTGGCCACCATCCCGTCCCAGTCCAAGAGTGACGTTTTGGCGAAACCGACTATCCTGGCGCGCATCGGAGATGGGATGGTAACATGTTCATAATAATGGTATTGGCCGAGCGGCGCTCAGTCGTCCTTTATGTCGACGATGTTGCCGTGGGCCTTGGCCTTCATGTGCCCGCCTGGACCCCCGCGCTCTTCGCGAGCCTTGTCCACGCAGTCCTCGCTCTCGCAGACGAAGGCGGCGAACACGTACTGCTTGGCCGGCCGGCCGCAGAACTGGCATTGGTACTTCTCGAAGTCCATGGTACGGGCCAGGGAAGGGGTGCGATAAAATCATTTCGCCGGACACATCGTCTAGCCAAGTAATCAGGGACATAATTTCCGAGCAGATCGATGCCCTCGACTGCCAGATAACGAACGCTTACAGGTCACGATTTTTCGAACGACAGAGCGCACGCCCTGTCGATTATCAGATGTGGAACGGATGCGGAAGAACGACAAACAGCGTAAGTGCTCGATCTGCGGGTCGAGCCGTGTAGAGCCGGTGAACATAACTGCCGATGGCATGACCCTCGTGGCCTGCCTCTCCTGCGGTCAGCGGGAGAAGGTCCCGACGGAGGCCTGACCATGTGCCTCAAGGACGGTACAGAGATGTGCTTGGACCCCGCGAGCAACAAGCCCTGTGGCTGGTGCGTTCTGATCGGCTGTAAGCAGGCGAGGAAGAAGGTGTGCTCATGAGCGCCGATCTGCTCTCCTTGGCGGTCGTGTTCATAGCCGCCGTGGGCTTGTTCTTCATGAGCGCCGTCTACAGTTACCGGCTGCAGGACCTGAACTCTGAGGTCAAGACCTTGAAAAGAAGGATCGATGCGCTGGAGGTGGGGAAGTGAGCGACGCCACATCCACTCATGACATGCTGAGCATCACCCTGGAGTTCATCAACATCACCGGACAGAAACCCAGGAAGACCTTCGACCTGATGGACCGGCATGGGAGGTGCGCTCGCCGCCGGTGGCCAAGGCGGTTCATGCCTCCAGATAGATATTCTTCACTTTTCCTTATCAAAGCGTCTGTTGACCACATCGATCTTCTTCAAGACCATCTTCTTTTTATGATCATTGAATGTGATCTCGAACTCATCGAAGAACCCCAGTCTCCCAAGTAGGGGAGGAAATTGTAAATCTTTCATTAGAATGACCTTCACCGGAACGGTCATGTTATAGTGTTCATGTCCTTTTTGAATTGTGATTTGGACTCTGCTGTTGACACAATCGACTTTGCCGCCAATGCCAAAGGCCGTACTTTTTGTTCCAGTTATATCGAGGCCCAAAGCTTCTGCCATTTCTTGAGACATCGCAGTCTGATCTGCTCCAGAATCAAGAAGTGCTAACACCTCGAATGATTCATCACCATTGCTGAATGTGATTGGAACCATCGGTCTTTTTTTCTTGACTTTATCCGGATTCACGACCTCTTTATATTTAAAATTCAAGACCATGCCCATCACAGGATCATGGTTTCATCGGTCGGAACCATGGCTATGAAGGGCTTTGATCTGCCACATTTCTCCTTAGCCTCGGCATAAACTTCCTTAAAAGACTTAGAGTGAGCTACGACCTTCTCATCGCATATAGCAACCCAATTACCGATGTACGGACTAACGTCCAGTCCTATAAAATAATCATAATTGCCCGTCACTCTCTCACCAATATCCGATTTGTTATACACTCGTATAAAGGTTTTGTACAACCTTTTTTACGTGATAATTCAGCAAACAGCTATGTATTTTTTATCTTAATGGTAATCCAACCTTTCATCTGGCCACTATATATAAATTCCGTTTTGTACATTTTACCGTATTAATATTCCGCACGCGTCATAAGTGCGTGCATGGGAGCATTCAAAACCGCCCAGACCCGCGGCCGCCTCGCTTCTGCATCGCCCCTCCGGCACGGGAGTGTTCCATGACAAGCCATCAGATGGAAAGAGATATGAAAAAGTGAGATGTAAGTAATATAAACGCCTCCAATCGATAGTCATTTTCGTGATAACGTGGGAGAGGCTATCAGAGATTCGGTGCACGGGATACTGACGGATGCCTGGAAGATGGAGTACTCGTACGAGATCATCAATCAGAAGGAAGCCGAGAAATATGCTGAATCGAAGCACATTAAAACGTTGATGGAGCATTTGATCGAGGACTCGACCAGGCATCGAAAGCTCGTTGCGGACCTTTTCAGGATGATCGGTGAGAATGAACCGTCGTCATATCAGCAGAAACCGCTCAACTTCAATTTCGACCGTTCCACGGATCGTGAGCTAGTCCAGCAGATCATATGGGTGGAAAAGAAGATGGTCGCCCTATATGACAAAGCCCTATCATTGATCAGTGAGAAGGACAGTTATGATTTCATTGCGCCAGATGATCTCATCAAATTCCGTGAGAGCCTGACCATGCTGATAAAATGGGAGAGGCTCCATCAAAGGATGGGAGAGGAGACGCTGGCTAAGATCGATTGATCCCTACTACGATTGGACGTGGGTCTTCCTTTGTCCGCCTCGGTACATGAACGAACGGCTTCTGATTCCTGCCCGACGCAATCGCTCGTTTGTTTCGAGTTTAACCAACCTTCTAATATCATGTGAGAATCATTGTTAATATGTTCTCCATTGTGGTGAACTCGGGGAGGGCGATCTTCAAGATCTCCCTCACGGCGAGCGCAGTAGGCGGTTCGTTCCTGCTGCTGCATTTTTTTATTAAAATCATATTCTGAACTGCAGCCCCGCCAAACCTCTTCCCTCTTTTCCCACCACAAACTATTTCAAGCGAGGCATTACCAGGCGGTTCATGTCATTGTGGACAGTACCCGAGACCTAGACATCCATGGGCACGCTGTTCAATTGCGCAGCCTGCCTCGCCACCCCTGTTCTGACGTCCATCGTGCTTCTGTACGTGGTCTACGATGAACGCCGGCGGGAAGCACTTCATCAATCCAGTCAGCATCAGAGGACTGGACGATACCATAATGTTCGCCCAATCGGACTGGAGCTCGGCCTCCTATTCCGGTAAGGTGCTGGTCTACAACACCTCCAACGGGTTCATGGGATATGCTGTCCCGGAGTACGAATACGAGCCGGGCGGCGGTGGGACCGCAATCTCCTTCACCACCATGCCCGTCACGTCCGCGGTCAACGGCACGCCTACTCCTGCCTACTCCTATACGGCCATGGTCAACGTCACCGGCGCGGCGTTCTCCCTGGTCGCCGGTCCGTCATGGCTCTCCGTCAACGCCAGCACCGGCGTGGTTAGCGGCACACCGGACGCCGTAGGCAACGCGACCGTCACCATTCGCGCCACGCTGAACGGCACAACCGCCGATCAGACCTACACCCTGACGGTGAGCGAGGCCGCATCAGCCGCGAGCATGAACATCGTGAACGTGTTCGTCCCCATGCTCATCATGTTCATCATGCTGATGTTCGTCCTGAGGATGATCAGGAGGACCGGGGACAGCATCTGACGGAGCCGCTCGAACGTTTTCCAAAACCTCTTTCCTTCTTATTTTCTTCGGTTCACCCGCTGCCGATCGAGGAGCTCCGCCCGGAGGTCCTCGAGGCGCAGAGGTCCGGACGTGAGCTAATCCTGAGCGTTTACTACCTCGCCGGAGGCGCCGGGCGCGAGATCAGGATAGATGCGAAGGCTCCGCCAGAATACGTTGTGTTGATGTCGTGAAATCCATTACAAGTTGGTTTTCATCAGAACTTTTTTCTTGGCGTTCTGTGCGATTTCCCCGACCTCGTTCTCCGTCATTGAAATGTTTCTGGTGGCTTCGATCTGAAGCTCGGAGAACCTTCGTTTGAAATCCACGATCTTCTGCTCTTCTGCGCACTTTTGAACATTTTCCATATGATCACGCCTTCCCCACTACCTTCTCATATTCGGCAAGTATCTCAGCGATTAGCGCATCTTTTTTCTTAGCGGTCTCCCGCAGTTCCTTGGTCTTCTTTTCTACGGCTTCTTGCATGGTGTCGAACGTTACTGTGGATATAGTTTCGACCGCGGCCACCTTCTTCGCCGTCTCTGCCTTGATATCCGCTGAGAGGCTCATCGCTTTATTCGCCTGGTCCACCGCATCCTCTGCGTTCTGCTGTATGAAGTAGAACCCAATTATTGCGGCGATCCATCCACTAAAGACACCGGCTAGTACCAGAGGGTCGGCGTATTCGCCGATCATGGCCGCTGCGATCAGGAAAATAAATCCGCCAAGTAGTAGAAATGCAAGAGAGAATCGGTATTTTTCTCTTGACCACTCGATCCTGAACGCCATTCCTTGAATGTCTGATGCCTCGGTCTGCTTATGACTTTCCACGTTCAACTCCCCCGTAAAAAATCATTTCTCGGTCGGATAATCAAGATATCGTCATCTCGTGATGTATTAACCAGAATATAATTTTCAACGTGTAACCGCTGTTATAGCGGTTCATATATAGCTCAGACCGTGCAATTGCGCAATATTTTGCAGAAAGAGGGCAGCACTCGTGTAATTCTGATGAATTTCACGATGTGAGGTAAGGGTTCGGCGATGCTTACGGATTGGAATGTTGGAGATCATTCTGTTTCAGACATCTTAGAACGACGCCAATTGCCCGCGGGTACGGTGATCTCGAACCTCGCGCCTTTACTGACCTCACCGTTCTCTACGATGGTGATTCCGGTGATGGCCAGGATCTCGCGCGAGAGGAAAAGACCTAGGCCGTGGTCACTTTCTAAACTACGGACGAATAGTGTTTTCTTGATCTCTTCTGCAATACCTACACCATCATCCTCGCAGATGAGGGTATGAACGTTTTCGTGCTCCTCGATCGAAAAACGAATGGTAGTGATCTTATCGCCGTGTCGCACCGCGTTATCGACCAGGTTATGGAATACCTTGGTGATCAACGGGTCGGCGAATATTTCGATATCGGCGGGAACATCGTTCACAAATTTGATAAATCCAAGCGTCACATTTTTCGCACCATTTTCGATGGATGTCCGAACATTTTGCCATAGGGGGGCGTTGAGCCCTATGTCCTCATAATTTTTTGTGAACTGGATCATTTCCGATATCCGTTTAGCAGCCGCTTCGGCCTTTTGCAGATGTGCGTCAGGTGGGGCATCGGATCGTTCCTCTTCCACTAATTCGAGATACCCCATCAAGGCGGTCAACTGATTGTTGATATCGTGACGGGTGATTCTGGACAGGATATTCAATTTTTGGCTTGCCATCCGAAGCCCGTCCTCGGCCTTTATGCGTTCAGTGATGTCATGATGCATAATTATGACATTGCGAATAATTCCGAGCTCATCTCGGATCGGATAGATATTTCCCTCTACCCACTTTTTCTTCCCTGGATCAGAAACTTCATGGCTATCGTATTGCATCGGGGGAACAGCGGTCGCCTCTCCGGAAAACCCTTTTTTGATTAAGGGCATAGTACCAAGGCGGATGAGCTGCTCATCATTGAGCATATTATAATCTTTCAGATCCTCGAGGGTCAATCCCCATAGTTCATTAAAAGCATGATTGACCTGCATAGTGTGGCCATCCATTGTCATCACCTGAATACTTAATGGGGATTGTTCGATCATGGTCCTGATCTGTCTCTCGCTTTCGAGCAATGACCTTTCTGCAATATCCTTCTGGACGACTAGGGAGATGACTCGGCTGAGTCCCTCAAGGGAGGCGTCCATATCCGGTGATATCGGGGATTTGGTAAAAAGGGCAAATACTCCGAGAACATCGCCATCCAGGGGTTTCAGGCGATATCCGGAAAACGCCACCAACCCAAGGCTTTTGGCCCATTCATGATTGTGGACCTGGGGATCGTGCACTGCATCATTGGTGAGGAATCTTGTTTCCTTTCCCGAGGCGATACGCCCGATCTTGTAAGCATTGAAGGGAACACGCCGGTGGCCTTCTCCGTCGATGTGAGTATATCTTCCGGAACTTGATCTCAAGTGCAGGCATTTATCACGGAACTGACAGATATGCGGGCCGTCGGTGACCTCGGCGTGCATACAACCTTTATCGCACAGATCACCACTTTCGATCAGCCAGATCCGGCAGAAATCGGCGCCGAACGTTTCAACGACACCGTCCGTTATGCTCTTCAGTTTCTGATCGAGCGAGGAGGGAGCAAGAATAGACTCAAGGATCTTGTTCACACCATTCCGCCAGGAGCGCGTCCTTTCCTGCTCTTCACCTACCCTATTACGTCCGGTGATGTCGGTGCAGAAAGCCATGTATCTATGGTCCGGTAGTTCGACCGCGTTCAGGAAAATGGGCAACCCGGTACCATCCTTCCTAATAAGTATGGTCTCCATGGTCATCGAACCCTTCTTCTGGAGCTCCTGGAACTTTTCCATAACCTCTTGAATTGCGCTCTTATCCGAAATGTCCATGATGTTCAGGCCTAACAGCTCCTCCCGGGAGTAATTGAGCATGGTGCACGCGGTCTTGTTCACGTCCTGATAATTCCCACGCGCATCGACGATGAATATTCCTTCCGGGGAGTAATCCATGTAGGTCCAGAGCCGCTTCTCGCTTTTAAGTAGCAAGTCTTCCACACGTAGCTTCGATGTGATGTCTCGGATACTGCATTGGAAGATCTTCTTGTCGCCAGCAACGAAAGCGTGGCTGATGAAATCGACGTTGATGCTCCTCCCGTCCTTCGTCTCCAGGGGCAGGTCCTCATAGCGGATGTAGCCCTTCGTCTTCAGCTCGTCGAACGCCTGCTGGGCCAAGGTCTTGTCCTTGATGAAACCGAGCTCCCAGAGATGTTTGCCGATGCAATACTCCAGCGGGTATCCCAGCAGGTCAAGGATAAATGCGTTCGCCTCGATTATCACACCGGTGTTCCCGTCCAGTATCAGGATTGCGTCCTGTGCCGTCTCGAAGAGTCGGCGGTATCGGGTCTCGGAATTCCTAAGATTTTTTTCGGCAGATTTTCGCTGCTCTTCGTGATCAAGTATAGTGAAGGCGAACGAAAGGTCGTCGGTCTGCTCATCAAGAAGCCTGATGATCCGGTCAGTAAAAAATTCAGGTCTAGGCGCATAATAGGAGATAACGCCGGCATTCTTGGTGTCAAGTGCGAAGGGGAATGTGGCAAGAGACCGGTAACCCCTCTTCAGCGTCTCTTCCCTCCATAGCGCCATCGTTGGGTCACTCTCGATATCATTACTGACATTGTATCTTCTCTCACGAATTGCGGTCCCGATCGGACCCTGCTCCAGAGTTGCATCCTCTGTCGATGCTGAGATCGTGTCCAGGTACCCATCGATGTGTCCATATGCCGCAAGGGGTTCGATCATGTGTGTTTCCGGGTTGATACGCCCCGCCCATACCATCAAAAAGCCGCCTATATCGATGACGATCCGGCAGATCTCGATCAGCAGTTCATTTCTATCATGAATTCGCAAGATCGCCTTATTTGTCGCGGAAAGTACGTTATAGAGCCGGTTGAGCGCGATGACCTCCAGATCAGCCAGCCGAAGGTCAATGGCCTTCTTTATCTTGTGCTCAAGCTCGCCGAACTGCGCTCTCGTTTCACCACCTTTCTGGAGATAGAAATCGGCACCGTTCTCGAATGCTTCGATGGCGATATCTTCCCTGCCCTTACCAGTAAAAAGGATGAAAGGGGTCTTGTTCCCCCCTCCCCGAATTTCCTTCAATAGCTGGATGCCGTCCTTTCCTGGCATTTGATAGTCCGAAACGATGGCGTCGTATTCTTGGAGTTTGATCATATCTAAGGCAAGTACGGCCGAAGATGCGGTGTCCGCAGAAATGCTCTGGTCAAGCTCAAGGAACTCCTTGGTAATTTCAAGAAGAGATGGTTCATCATCGACCACCAGTATGTGAATTGGAGGTGAGGGCGCCATAAACAGTATTTATAGGAAATCGTTAGTATTTATGCGCATGTGCTTGAGCATCGCTCTCGATGATCGGCGGCGATCGGAGACAATTTGCGTGTATGGCAAGACATACAAAGTTCTAACCTCATCTTCTCGACGTTCATGATCAACGTTCTTTTTAGGAAACAAGGTCGCCATTATGACCAAGAACCCTCGTTAGATTCGGAGATTATTGATCAAAATTACTTAGTAGACAAGGTAAGAGGTTGATTTCGGTTATATTCCTCCGAGATAGGGCGCTCATTAAAGCGCGGAAATTCGTATTTACCCATTCATTATTGAACGCACAAATCCCCTTTTACCATTTTCACCCACCCCTCTCCCTTACCTATTTATCCCCGTTAACCAACCCCTCCCTTCCTAAGGTGGGAAAGAAGCATGTTGGATGACGTGAAGTTGGAGAAGTTCATCGAAATGTTCTACGATCACATGAGGGCGAACCTGGACTGCGAGCTCAGGGACGCCTGCCTGGCGCATGAGCGACCTGCACGAGCTGCTCTTCTCCCTGATGGTGGACAATGGCCTGAGGCCGGTGGATGTCATGCGCCTGAGCATCGACAACGCCAAAGAGCTTCTGGACACCGGGGAATCGATGATCCTCGGCATAGGGAGGAAAGGCGGCAAGCTGGCGAAGCTCGTGCTCCCCCCGATGACGATCGCGCCGCTGAAGCGGTATCTGACGCTGCGCCGGACGTTCCCGAACGCCGGAGCGCGGACGGAGCTCGTGCTCAGCAGCTACAATGGCATGACGAGGCCGGCCTCCAGGCAGTTCATCTACGTTCGGATGAAGACGGTCTTCGAAGCATCGGGCCTGGAGGCCAAGCCCAGGGACCTCCGGAAGACCTGCGGCAACCGGGTCTACAAGCTGACCAAGGACGTAGCCATGAGCGCCATGATCCTGCGGCACTCCAATCCCGGGACGACCTTCCGGCACTACATCGGGGCGGATTCCGTGGAAATGAAGGCAGTACAAGCCAGGCTTGCCAGCCTAAATCCCGACCGGGTCTGCCAGGAGTCGGTGTAGACGATAAAACCCTTTCGAAAAGATGATTTACCTGTGTGGTCCATTAACCGAGAGGAAGTTGAAAATGCCTTACTGTTCCAAGTGCGGCAATCAGATGAGGGAAGGGAGCCAATTCTGCGACCGCTGCGGCGCATCGCTGCAACCAGGGGGTCCCGGCCCGTACCAGCAACCTGTGTACCCGAACCAATACAGCGCCACTTTTACTATACCGAGGGACGAGAAGGAGCCTATCATCGCCGTCATCCTCTCGATATTCTTGCCCGGTGTAGGCCAGATGTATGTTGGCAAGTTGCTCAGAGGCATCCTGATACTGCTGTTCCTGCCGATATTTGGCGTCCTCGCTTTCCTGCCCGCCTTCGCGATAACCAATGAGGAGAGCTTCTACGGTTACCTCTGGTGGACCGTGATAGCTTCCATCATCATCATAATCGCCTACGTCTGGCAGATCGTGGACGCCTATAAGCTCGCCGAGGCCCACAACCGTCAGAACGCGCCTTCGCGGCGCTATTGATCGTCGGCGATGTGCAGGGAGAAGTGGACCGCGGGTGCGGAGTGCGTCAGCGCGCCTATCGATATCACGTCGGCATAATGGGCGTAGTCCTGGGCGTTCTTGAGGGTGATGCCCCCGCTGACCTCGACGGTTATCTTCTGGTCGATGGCCTTGATGGCCAGGTAGCATTCCTTGGCTCGGAACGGCGGCATGTTGTCCAGCATGATGATGTCGGCCGAGGCCCGAGCGGCCTCCTGGGCCTGCTTCAACGTTTCCACCTCGATCTCCACCTTCTTGCCGAAGGAGTGCGCCTGCGCCTTTCGCACGGCCTGGAAGACGCTGCCGACGATGGCCAGGTGATTGTCCTTTATCAAAAAGGCGTCGTCCAGCCCGAAGCGGTGGGGGTCACCGCCCCCTATTCGCACGGCCTTCTTCTCGTAGCGGCGGAAACCGGGAGTGGTCTTCCGGGTGGCGGCCACCACCACATTGGGATTGGCCTTCCGGCAGGAGTCCACGACCTGGCGGGTGAGCGTGGCCACGCCGCTCATGCGCATGATGAAGTTCAGGGCCAGGCGCTCCCCGGCCAGAATGCCCTTCAGCGGCCCGGATATCTCCAGGACGACCTGCCCCCCGGTGACCGGCCCCCCGTCCTGGGCCAGCTGGTGGCAATGGCAGCCGGTGCGGCGGAAGACCTCGATGGCCTCCTCCAGGCCGGCCAGCGTGCCGTCCTGCCCGGCGGCGATGGTCGCCCGGCCTTCCCGGTCGTCCACCAGAGCCTGGGAGGTGATGTCGCCTTCCCCCAGGTCCTCCTGCAGGTACAGGTCGATGAGGTCCATGCCCCTCAATTCCCCTGCGCGCATATCAACCCTGTCTTCAGAGCTCGAAGGCGTCCCCGCACATGGGCATCAGCACATCGTAGTCCCCTTCCAGGTCCTGGGCCAGCTCCTCGCGGTTGTCGGAGTGCATTAGGACCACCTTCCCAGGTTGGCAGCCCTTGATGAACTTGAGCAGCTGGTCGTGGTCGGCGTGCGCCGATAGATCGAAGGTCATGACCTCGCAGTTGATCTTGAGGGTCTCGTTGGCCGTCTCCACCATGCCCTTGTTCAGCAGCATGCGCCCGTTGGAGTTCTCGGCCTGGTAGCCGACGAGCATCACGGCGCTCTTGGCGTTGTCCTTCTGATCGGCCAGATAATGCAGGACCGGTCCGCCGTCCAGCATGCCGCTGGTGGTGATGATGACCTGCCCCTTCCGAGCCTTGTCCCGCGCCGAGGACGTCCGCACCGGATTGAACTTGCGCTTGGCCGCCTTGAAGGATTTGATGTCCCGCAGGTAATCAGGATGATCGGTGTAAAAGCCGTTGACGGTCTTGCCCATGCCGTCCACCCACATGTCGTAGGGGAGGTCCTTGAGGATGAGCATGACCTCCTGCATCCTGCCGACGGCGAAGCAGGGGATGATGGCCGTGCCGCCCCGCTCCACGACCTCGCGCACCTTCTGCACCAGCAGCGCCTCGCTCTTCGGCCGTGGAGGGTGGTTGCGTCCGGCGTAGGTGGCCTCGATGATCAGATTATCGCACTTGACCGGCTTGGCTCCGTAGGTCAGGCGGGTGTTCTCGGTGTGCAGGTCCCCGGTGAACAGGGTGGTCGAATCGCCCTTGATCTCGTACATCTGAGCCCCGGGAATGTGCCCGGCGGAGTGCGCCTGTATCTCCAGGCCAGCGATGGAACGGGTCTCGCCCATCGAGATGCTCTGGTAGTTCTGCCAGACCTTCTTGACGTCCATGTCGTTGTAGCGCAGGATGCTCCCGTAGCCTTCGGCCTTGGCGATCTTGATGGAATCGAAGAACAACAACGAGCTGATGTCCATGGTCAGGTCGTTGCAGAACACCGCACAACCCGTCTCCTGCACCAGCCGGGGCACGGCCCCGCTGTGGTCCAGGTGGGAATGGGTGATGAACACGCCTTCCACGTTCGGCGCAGACAGGGGGAACTCCGGGGGCTCCTTCTTTACCAGACGGAGACCGTATTCGAACATTATATTGGCGCCCTGGTTCTCTACCAGCAAGCCCAGCTTGCCTACCATCTCAGAGCCGCCTAAGAACTTCATTTTCATTTCTTTCTACCTCTTGGATCGTGATTTCGTGATTATCAATCACCCAGGAGCTGTACGATCAGCTGCCGCTGTCGCCCCTGGGCGTCCAGTTCCAGCAAGGCTATCTGCTGCCATTGTCCCCGTTCCAGCCGCCCTTCGTCGAAGGGCAGGGTGACCGAGGCTCCCAGGAAGGTCGACCGCACATGCGAGTGTCCGTTGCCGTCCCCCCAGCGCAGATGATGCTGGTACTCGATGCCTTTAGGGAAGTTGCGTTCCATGGCCGTGGCCAGGTCTTCCCTCAGCCCGGGCTCGTTCTCCAGGATGACCACGGCTGCGGTGGAGTGGGGGGTGAACACCAGGGCCGCGCCCTGCCTCATCCCTGACGCCGACACCGCCTCCTCGACCAGCGCGGTGACGTCCACGACGTCCCCCTCGCCCTTGGTCTTGATGGTGGCCGTTCTGCGGAACGTTCCCATTTGCTCGTTCACGCTACTCCACTTGCATATATACCGTTTTTGGTGGGATATGACCGCCTGAGAGGATATTCGAGCGGAGAAAAACCGTTTTATACCGGACCGTGCGATTATTTACCATGGGCGAGTTCGCCATCGCCTTCAAACTACGGAGGCCTGAGGTCCAAGATAGGATATGGATCAGTTCCGCCTTCCGCGTCCATCTGATCAAGATGGGCATCGAGAAGGCCGGTTCCATCAACGGATTGGGCCGCCGGCTGGGGTACCGGTCCCGGGTGCATCCCGGTTGGGGCGTGGTGCAGATAATGCAGGGCAAACAGGCCTTCCCCCTATCGCGGCTGAGATTGCTTTCCGAGTTCCTGGAGTACCCTCTTGACGATATCATGCAGCACGCCACCCATCCAGCCCGGGTGACGCCGGAGAGCACCAAGAGCGCCCTGATCATGTACGGCCTCAGCGGTTACGTCCCGAGATGATGCTGGCATTCCGCCCCTTTGGAAAAAGGGATTTATAGTATCTTTGCCATAATCCTATTGTCGGACACATGTCCGACCGAAGGGATGGGATGGTATTCAGGCGTAGCGCTGATGCGGACGATGAGATAACAAACTCTCTCATTGACCGCGGGGTATACCGCCTCTCCGAGGTCTACGAGGACGAGGAGATAAAGAAGTTCCAGGACCTCAAGGTCCCCTATTCCTTCTGGAGCGCGGTGAAGTTCACCTTCGTTCTGTCCATCCTATTGTGGTGGCTGCCTATTTTCGGCCAGATGATCGCCGGGTTCGTGGGCGGACGACGGGCCGGAAAGCCCTGGAAGGGCGTACTGGCGGCCATGGTCCCTCTGATGGTGATCTTCATCATCACCGCCCTGGTGGACATGGGCATCCTGCCCACGGTGATCATGGGTGTGAACTGGACCCCTTCAGCCTTATTAGTGTGGCTGGAAGGTGCCGTTCCGCTAATCGCCCCCTACATCACCTTCGTCAAGATGTACATGACATCATTCATTGACACCATCCAGATAGCCTCCAGCATCCGCTTGGACACCTACATCATCACCGCGGCCTTCGCCTATATCGGCGGGATAATGGCGGAGCAGTCTCGCCTGGAGATGAACTATGTGGCCCGGCACGGCGGCAATTCCATGACCGTGATGGTGGACACCGGGCAGAAGCGGGCCGCCGAAGAGGAGCCGGACGAAGAGCCGAGGCGACCGGCCAAGGGCGGCCGGCCAACATCGACCAAGGCGGCCAGGTCCGCCAAGGCAAGGTCCGGGCAGAAGGTCATCCGCTTCTCCGACCTGCAGGACGTGAACACCGACCGGGACGAGGAGTACAAGGAGGAGTACGCCGAGAAGGGCGAGCAATGGTATGAGGAGGGCCAGGCCCCGGACGAGGAGGAAACACCGCGCAACGTGGCCGGGCTAGCCAAACGCTCGGGAAAGACCGGCGATAAAGGCAAGAACCTCAAGCCAGGCGATTGGAAGTTCGTTTGAGTCAGCAGAATACGTATTTATACGTCTAAATTTTGTGGGACCTCGGCGAGAATTAATGTTTTGTCCGAAATGCAAAAGCATTATGAAGCCCGATAAGGGCGCGTTCAAGTGCAGAAACCCGTCGTGCCTCTGCGAGGTCACCAAGAACGGGGAACCTGTCTGTTTCACCACCAGTGGCAAGGAAAAGGAGATGACCGTCATCGACGGCAATGCCCCTACCCTCCCCAGGACCAGGATAGAGTGTCCCAAGTGCCATCATAATGAGGCGTTCTGGGTGCTCCGGCAGACCCGGGCCGCCGATGAACCGGAGACCAAGATCTACCGTTGCGTCTCCTGCAACCATTCCTGGCGTGAATACTAGGTCAGCCTCCGCGTGCAGAAAAGTTATATTAAGAGCAAAACTTTACTCTTTGGAAGGGGACCCGATGTTTCAGGCCAAGTTAAGATCCGAAACCCTCAAGGGGATCGTGGACATAGTTTCCACGCTCATAGATGAGGCCAAGTTCAAGATAGGAGAGAACGGCATCGTTCTGAAGGCGGTCGACCCGGCCCATGTGGCCATGATCGACATGTCCATTAGCAAGGAGGCTTTCGAGTCGTACTCGGCCACCGAGACCGATCTGGGACTTGATCTGGACAAGCTGCGGGAGGTCATACGCCTTTCCAAGTCCGGGGACATCATCGAGATGCGCCAGGACGAGGAGCGCGGCCGCCTCATAATCATGGTGGGCAACGTCACCCGCCGCATGAACCTGGTCAGCACCGAGGGCATGAGCGACCCCAAGGTCCCCAACCTGACCCTGCCTTCCCGGGTCACCGTGGCCGTGGACGAACTGCAGCGCGGGATCAAGGCCGCCGAGAGCATATCGGACCACGTGGCACTATTGGCCAACACCGACGGTTTCGAGATGATCTCCGAGGGAGACACCGACTCCGTGAGCCTCAAGCTGCCCAAGGCGCTGCTGGTGGACCTGCAGTGCTCCGAGAGCATCCGCTCCCTGTTCCCCATGGACTACTTCTCCAACATGATCAAGGCCATACCCAGCGGCACCAACATCAGCGTGAACCTGGGCAACGACCTGCCGGTCAAGCTGGAGTTCGACCTGGCTGGCGGCAAGGGCAGCGTGAAGTACCTGCTGGCGCCCCGCATAGAGAACGATTAGAGACGCAGCCCCTTCACTATCTGGCTTTCCGACTCCGACACCCGGACCTCCACGTTCAGCAGGTCCTGCAGGCCGGAGCGGGCTATCTTATCCTTCAGAAGCTCGTCGATCTGGAATATCCCCGCCGAGTTGTTCATGTCTATCTCGATGAGGACGGGGCGTTCCTCCCCTTTCATGATCTTGACCTTGTCGATGGCTAAGGCGCTCACGGAATGAATGTTGACGCTGCCGCTGGCGAAGGGGATGCGCGCCCTTCCTTTTTCCATGTCCAGGGCGTCGGAAACCCGCACCACCCCTCCTTCCAGAGTGTAGGGCACGAAACCTTCGTGGTGGGAGATCATGGCGTGCTGGGCCTCGGCCATTACATAGGTGAGCGTGGGCTCCTGGTACAGGTCCTTCAGCAACCGGCGGATTATTGGCCCGGAGAGCATTATGGAGAACTCGTCGTGGTTCTCCCGGTGGATGGAGAGGCCTATGTCATGCAGCGCTGACGCCAGCACCACCACGATCTCGGCGTCCTCGTTGGTCAGGGCGTAGTTCTTGACCACCCCCGGCTGGTGCCCTTCCTCCAGGAGAAGGCGGAGCATCTTGAGGGAGTTGCGGGCCACTATGCGCACGTGCGTGGAACCGTGATCGCTGTATCCCAGCCGATCGATGGCATTGATGTTCGACGCTTTCCAGAGCGCTTTAAGCTCCTGGTCGGCATTGATGCGTTCCAGCAACATTATCAATCTCACGTTGCCCTGGACCGGGACATCGAAATTGGCCATGGATGCGAATCGGTCTGAAGGGATATAATCCGTATGCCGGAGGGGAAAGGCCGCATAGGCGACCCGCGACCATGGGCATCAAGGGCGTTCCTCCAATAATTTAGGTAAACCTAATTTTTAAATATGAATTGGAGAATTCCCCTATTAATGATTTAGGTGTTCCTAAATGAATAGACAAATACACGTAGAAGGACAGAGCCTGGTGGACGTTCCGGCCGGCGGGAAGGTCTACGTGACCTCGGTGAAGGGCACAGGCGCCATCCGCGGCCGCATCATGGCCATGGGGCTGGTCCCTGGAACTGCCGTAGAGGTCGTGAGGAGAGCCCCGTTGGGAGACCCGCTGGAACTGATGGTGAAAGGGTACAACCTGTCGTTGAGGGCCACCGAGGCCGGATTGGTCACTGTCTCGTTCGCCCCACCCACATCGGGGGACGTTCCGGACAAGGCGGCGGGAGGTAAGGTCCATGAACGGTGACGAACGACAGCACCCGGTCCGAGTGGCGTTGTGCGGAAACCCGAACGTCGGCAAGAGCTCGCTCTTTAACGCCTTGACCGGTTCCCGTCAGCATGTTGGGAACTGGCCGGGGGTGACCGTCGAGCGGAAGAGCGGCCACCGTTTCTACCGGGACCGCAGGATCGAGTTCGTGGACCTGCCGGGCACTTACAGCCTTATCGCCGCGGCGAAGGACGAGGAGGTGGCCACCCAGTACATCATCGAGGAGAGCCCGGACGTGGTGGTGCAGGTGGTGGATTCCTCGAACCTGGAACGGAACCTGTACCTTACCATGCAGCTCATGGAGTTCGGTAAGCCCATGGTGCTGGCCATGAACATGTCCGACATCACCGAGGAACGCGGGGACTCTCTGGACATGGATGCTGTCACAAGGTTCCTTGGCGCCCCGGCGGTTAGGACGGTGGCCTCGGAAGGCAAGGGTCTGGAAGAGCTCCTCGATGCCATATTGGAGGTGGTGACCAAGCCGCCAGCTGACCGACGTATCGGCTACGGTGAGCTGGAGACGACCATTAACGAGCTGCGGGCGATGATCGAGCGGGACAGTGAAATATCCTCCAAGCTGCCCTCCAGATGGATGGCCACCCGGCTCATTGAGAACGATTCGTATGTAAAGGGGAAACTGGTCGGTCGGCAGATCTGGAAGGACATCGAGCCCTACCTGTCCAAGTTGGACAGGGACAACGGGGAGATGGAGCTGGCCGATAACCGTTACGGCGTGATCGACGAGGTGGTCGCCCTCAGCTGCAAGAGGTGCAAGTCGAAGCGCTCCGTATCGGACAAGATGGACCGCGTGCTGGTGAACCAGCACCTGGGAATTCCGATCTTCCTAATAATGCTGTGGGGGGCCTTCGAACTGACCTTCTCCGCCGCCACCCCCTTCATGGACCTGATCGATGCGGGCTTTGCCGAACTGGGAGGGTGGTTGGCCGACAGCGTGCAACCCGAATGGCTGGCCTCCCTGCTGGCCGATGGCATCATAGGTGGTGTCGGCTCGGTACTGATATTCCTACCTAACATCATCGTTATGTTCCTGATACTCGGCATGCTGGAAGACTCCGGATACCTGGCCAGGGTGGCGTTCCTTATGGACCGGCTGATGAATCGCATCGGCCTGCAGGGTAAGTCCGCCATACCGCTGATGATGGGATTCGGGTGCAATATTCCTGCCATAATGTCCACCCGTTCCATCGAGGACCGCAAGGACCGATTGATCACCATTATGTCCACCCCGTTCATGTCGTGCAGCGCGCGCCTGCCGGTGTACATACTCTTCGCCGGAGCGTTCTTCAGCCACATGGCCGGGACGATCATCTTCATAATGTACCTGATAGGGATGATCGTAGCCATCGTGACTGCCAAGCTGCTGCGCACCTTGGTGTTCAAGGGAGAGCCTTCCGCGTTCATAATGGAGCTCCCCCCTTACCGTCTGCCAACCTTGTGGTCGGTCGGTGTGCACACCTGGGACCGGGCCTTCATGTACCTGAAGAAGGCCGGTACGATCATCCTGTTCGGAGTGATGGCCATCTGGGCTCTCGCCTCTCTACCCTACGGGGTCGAGTACGGAGGGGAGGAGAGCTGGATAGCCGCAATCGGGAAGGTCATCGAGCCGCTGGTGGAGCCCCTGGGCTTTGACTGGCGCATAGCAGTGGCCCTGCTCTTCGGTTTCGTGGCCAAGGAGATCGTGGTGGGCGGGCTCATGACGCTCTACGGGGCAGGAGAGAGCGAGGACGCTCTCACCGACGCCCTGAAGGCGGACAGTTCGCTCAACCGGGTCAACGCCTTCGGCCTGATGACCTTCAGCCTGCTGTACATGCCCTGCGTGGCCACCGCCGGGGTCATCTGGGGGGAGACCAGGTCCTGGAAGTGGACCCTGTTCTCCATCGGCTATGGTATCGCGCTCGCCTACCTCATCGCCCTGCTAATATGGCAGGTCGGAGGTCCGTTGTTCGCTTGAGGAGATGATGAAATGAAAGAAAATGACAGATCGTTGATGGCTTTCGGAGCAGTGTTAGCTGTCGTTTACACCATGTTCGGAGCGGTGGAGGTACTGGCTGGTCTCGGGCTATCAGGCTCTTGGTTGGAGACCCTGCGCGTCCAAGGCAGCATCATGGACGGATTCGTGCTGCTGGTGATCGGGGCGGTGTTCGTCTTCGGGTTGAAGGCCGAGAAGGGAGAGGGGGATGGCTTCGTCCTCATGGGCATCACCCTGGGGACCCTGTTCCTGGCCATCTACCTCGCCCTGCTGGGGGCCAACCTGCTGAGCCTGCTGATCTTCGGATCGGAGCATGTGGAGGGTTGGACCCTGATCGACGGGATCAGACCGGGGCTGTACCTTGGACTGGTCGCGGTGGTGGGCGGTCTCGCCTGGAGAAGCCGACTTTCCTTGGCCAGGCTGAGCCGGGCGGGAGCCTGATGATATGAACATCAGATCTTCGATATCCGGCACGACCTCCTTCATGAACGTCATGGACCTGATCGAGCATGATGCCTGCACCACAGACCAGATGGCCGCCCGTACCGGTCTCACCAAGGAGTCCCTCCTCGGCCGTCTGGAAGCGATGGAGCGCATGGGATTGGTGGAACGGATCGATGGGAGCGTCAAGAGCTGTTCGCGAGGTTGCCACGGATGCGGCGGCCCGGATCGGTGCGAGGGAGGCACCGCCTACCGCCTGACCGACAAAGGGAGAAAGATGCTGAAATGAGCCCATAGAACTGACGATGATCCTCTCCAAACCTTTTACAAACCTTTTTCCTTTTCTTCAACTTGGACCAGGGCAGGACCGTGGTCAAGGCAACAGTGAAGCTGAGCATCGAAGGACCTGAAGAGCAGGTGGAGGGCGGTCGTGTTGATCCTTACACCAGAAGCGGTTGATCGCGGGGTGAAACGATAGGTGAGAGCGTTCACGCCCGCTCCTCTGAAATCCGTTCTTCACCCCCTGGAAACACGTTCTATCGCACCACTGGCGATGGTAAGATGATGACGAGACCTCGTTCTTTCGTTTAAAGTGTCTAAACTTTATATTCAGCTCGGAGTCGTACCAAAATATCTTTAAGTGCCTGTCGGATAATGTTGAACTTCCCATTCCCAGATAGGTGAATCACTTTGAATTTCCCAGACCAGAAGGCCGTCCCCGCACTGGAGGCTCAAGCGAATCTGTTGCGCCGTCACGTCATAAGAATGATACACGCTGCTGGCTCAGGTCATCCTGGTGGGTCGCTTTCCTCCGCCGATATCGTGACCGCCCTGTTCTTCGCGGTCATGGACCACTCCCCGGACCGCTTCAAGTCCGTGGACCGGGACCATTTCATATTATCCAAGGGGCACGCCGCTCCGATATACTACGCCGCCCTGGCCGAGAGCGGCTACTTCCCCACGGAGGAACTGATGACTCTGCGCAAGCTGCACTCCCGCCTGCAGGGCCACCCTTCCCGGGTCAAGACCCCAGGCGTGGAGATGTCCACCGGTTCCCTCGGACAGGGGCTGAGCGTGGCCAACGGATTGGCCCTGGCGCTCAGGCTTCAAGGGCTGGACCGCAAGGTGTTCTGCCTGTGCGGGGACGGAGAGATGGCCGAGGGACAGGTGTGGGAGGCGGCCATGTTCGCCGCGCACAATCACCTCGACAACGTCATCTGCATCGTGGACCGCAACGGTCTGCAGATCGATGGCCGGACGGAGGACGTCATGGCCTTGGAGCCGCTGGGCGACAAGTGGAAGGCCTTCGGGTGGAACGTGCTGCACATGGACGGCAACGACATGTGGCAGGTGCTGGATACGTTCGAGGAGGCCAAGAAGCACCGCGGAACGCCGACGGTCATCATCGCCAAGACCGTCAAGGGCAAGGGCGTCTCCTTCATGGAGAACAACGTGGGCTTCCACGGAAAAGCGCCCAACGAGAAGGAGTATGAGCAGGCCATGCGGGAACTGGGGGGATCGGCGTGAGCTGGGCCATGGAATCGCAGCGCAAGAACTACGGCAAGGCGCTGGTCGATCTGGGCAAGGTCCGCGAGGACGTGGTGGTCCTGGACGCTGATCTTTCCGGTTCGACCCGCACCGTCGAGTTCGCCAAAGCCTATCCGAAGCGCTTCTTCAACTGCGGGATCGCGGAGCAGAACATGATGGGCACCGCCGCCGGCCTGGCCGTCGGAGGGATGACCGTCTTCGCCTCCACCTTCGCCGTGTTCGCCACCGGACGGGCTTACGATCAGGTCCGGCAATCGATCGCCTATCCCAACCTCAACGTGAAGATCGTGGCCTCCCACGCCGGGATCACCGTGGGAGGCGACGGAGCCTCGCATCAGACCATGGAGGACATCGCCCTCATGAACGCCATTCCCAACATGACCGTTCTGGTCCCGGCCGACGGACCGGAAACATACAATGCGGTCATGGCCCTGGCCGAGAGACCTGGTCCGGCCTATCTGCGCATGGGCCGCAGCGACATACCCATCATAACCTCGAAGGAGGACAAGTTCCACATCGGCAAGGCCACTACCATGCACGACGGCACTGACGTAGCGCTGGTGGGCACCGGCCAGATGGTAGCGCCGTGCCTGCTGGCCGCCGAATCTCTGAAGGCCAAGGGCATCTCCGCAAGGGTCATCAACCTGAGCACCATCAAGCCCTTGGACGTGCATACGTTGGTCAAGGCCGCCCAGGATTGCGGCGCCGTCGTCACCGCCGAGGAGCACAACATCGTTTCCGGCGTCGGAACGCTGGTCGCCGCCGCATTGGCCGAAGCGTACCCGGTCCCCATGGAGAGGGTGGCCATGCAGGACGTGTTCGGACAGTCGGGCGACAGCGACGAGCTTATGCGTGAGTACGGGCTGAGCGACAAGGAAGTCGTCGCCGCGGCCATCAAGGTCATGGAGAGGAAAAAATGAAGATATTCATAGACACAGCCAACATCGAACAGATCAAGGAGGTCAACTCCTGGGGCATCTTGGACGGCGTCACGACCAACCCCAGCCTGATCGCCAAGGAGAAGAAGGACTTCGCCACCATAGTCGACGAGATATGCGAGGTGGTCGACGGGCCGATAAGCGTGGAGGTCATCGGCCTCAAGTTCCAGGAGATGTTCGACGAGGGAATGAAGCTGGCCGCGATCAACGACAACATCGTGATCAAGGTGCCCATGACCGAGGACGGTCTTAAGGCCACCAAGATGCTGTCCCGGGAAGGCATCTCTGTCAACATGACCTTGATATTCTCGGCCAACCAGGCGCTGCTGGCCGCCAAGGTCGGCGCTCGTTACGTCTCCCCGTTCGTGGGAAGGTTGGATGACGTGGGACAGGACGGCATGGACCTCATCTCAGAGATCATGGACATACTGGACAACTACGACTTCGATACCGAGGTCATAGTGGCCAGCGTGCGTGACCCCATACACGTGACCGAGGCCGCCCGCATGGGCGCCCATATAGCCACCATACCCTTCGACGTGCTCAAGAAGATGTTCAAGCACCCGCTGACGGACATCGGCATCGAGCGCTTCCTGAAGGACTGGGAGAAGGTCAAGGGCGGCAAGTGACCGCCCCTCCAAACTACTTTCCTCGTCTTTTCGTTCGAAAAATTTGATATACGTCACCCCTCTACGAATCCCGATGCCCTGTGACGTGCTGGTGGTGGGCGGTGGCCCGGTCGGCTGCATGGCCGCTTCCGTTCTGGCCCCCGCCCTGGAGACGGTGGTGGTCGAGGAGCATCCCCGCATCGGCGAACCGGTGCAGTGCGCCGGATTGGTCACCCCGAGGGTGGTGGATATGGTCTCGGCCAGGGACGCCGTGATCAACCGCGTCGACGGAGCTTTTATTCATTTTCCCGGAGGAAGGACGCTGACCCTCCAGGGAAGCGAGGTCAAGGCCGTGGTGGTGGACCGGGGCGAGTTCGACCGTCGCTGCGCCTCCCTGGCCGAAAAGGCCGGGGCGCGCGTCATGACCTCCCAGCGCTGTTCCTCCGTGCGCCGCGAGAAGGGCGGTATTGTGATGGAATTGGATGGGTCGGAGCGAAGGTGCTGGGCGCTTCTGGCCGCCGACGGTTACCGCTCCAAGCTGGGCCAGCAGCTGGGTCTGGGAGAGGCCCGGGACCTGGTGCGGGGCATCGAGGCGGACCTCCACCTCAGGCTGGAGGACCAGGGCAAGGTCCATGTGTTCCTCGGTCGGGACGTGGCCCCGGGCTTCTTCGCCTGGGCCATTCCCTGCGGTGACCTGACCCGGGTAGGTCTGTGCGTCTCGCCCGGCAACGGCACTCCACTGTCCTATCTGGAGAAGCTCCTAAGAAGACAGGGATGGGCGGAAGCGAAACGGGAACGCACCTATTCCGGGGCCATCCCCCTGGGTCATGTGCCGAGATCCTACGCCGACAGGGTGCTGCTGGCCGGCGACGCCGCGGGCATGGCCAAGCCGTTGAGCGGCGGCGGCCTTTACACCGGCATGACCGCCGGACGTATGGCCGCTGAGACCTTCATCGAGGCCTTCCAGAAGGACGATCTCTCCGCCTCGGGACTGTCCGTTTACGAGAGGAGGTGGAAGGCGGAGTTCGGCAGCGAGCTGCGCAGCTCCTTCAGGGTGCGCCAAGCTTTCGTGAAGATGACCGACAAGGACCTGGACAGGGCCGGGGAGAAGCTGGACCGGGAGAAGGCCCGCGCGGTGCTGGCCACGGGGGACATAGATTTCCCGACCGCCCTGGCCCGCCCGCTGCTCAAGGCCGCCCCTTCGCTGCTCACCCTCTCGCCCACGCTCATAATGCGCCTGATGAGGCGGTGAGATGCGAGCTCTGCAGGTCCCCAAGATAGAGGCCGACGGGGTCAAGGACCGCCTGAACCGCCGGCACTCCCTGAACCTCAACTGGAGGCCGGGAAGGAAAGGCGACGTGGTGCTGCTGCCGCTGCTGGGCGAGAACCCTTTCCCGCAGTATCCGGTGGTGGAGGCGGAACTGGAACCGCAGGACCGGCACCGCCCCCCGCAGGAGCGCATCGCCGAGCGACTGGACCTACCCCCGATGCTGAAGGCCCAGCTGCCGGAGAAGTACGAGAGGCTGGGCCACGTGCTCGTCCTCCGCCTGCCCGATGACCTTATTCCTTACAAAGAGAAGGTGGCCGAGGCCTACGCCAAGGTCCTCCGGGCCCGCACCGTGCTGCTGGAGAAGGGGATTATCTGGGGCGTGGAGCGGCGGCCGGATGTGGAGCTGATCTACGGCCGGGAGACGGAGACCACCCATCTGGAATCCGGGATCATGTACCGTCTGGACCCTACGAAGGTGATGTTCTCTTCGGGCAACTTCGACGAGAAGCAGCGCATGGGTGCCTTGGACTGCCGCGGGGAGACGGTGGTGGACATGTTCGCCGGCATCGGTTACTTCACCCTACCTCTAACCGTGAAGGCCGGGGCGGAGAAGGTAGTAGCATGTGAGATCAACCCGGTGGCCGCGGGATATCTTCGCACCAACGCCCGACTGAACGGGGTGGAGGACCGCATCAGCGTGTTCGAGGGGGACAATCGGGACCTGCCCGGGGAGGGCTTCGCCGACCGGGTGGTGATGGGCTACGTCAACATAACCTGGCAGTTCCTGCCCAAGGCCTTCTCGCTGGTGAAGAAGGGCGGCATCGTCCATTACCAGGACACCTGCTCCATCGACCGCATACCGGACGGGCTCATCGAGAACCTTAAAAACGGATGCGGCGGCAGGCCGTTCGAGGTGCTGGGCGTCAGGGAAGTGAAGGCCTACGCCCCTTCCATATCCCACATGGTGGTGGACGTCAGGGTGCTCTGACCGCCGATTCCCCTGAACCGCTGTCCCTCAGTAGAAGCAGCAGCGCGTGATGATATTCCTCGCCGCAGCCCTCGACCATGACCTTGGCGTGCATGGTCAGATGCTCGCCATAGTCCCTCTCCTCATTGCTGAACTGCCACTTGCGCGACTGCCCCTCGCCCACGGCGTTGAGGAAGGCGAAGCATACCGCCCGCAGGAGATGCTCCTTGGCCGTGCGCTCGATCAGCCTCAGCATGGCCGACGCCCCCTCGGTCTTCTGCGCCTTGGCCAGGGTGTCCGCCAATTGACCGATCTTGCCCAACCCCTCGTAGCGGGGCAGGGTGCATAAGGCCTCTCTTTCTCTCACCAGACGCTGGGCCTCGGAGAGCATCTGCCCGGGGGTGAGCTCCTTCAGGCCTAGGACGCGGTCCGCGGTGGTCGCATCCGAGATGGCCGTCAGCATGGCCTTGCCGTGGGCCCCCCACATCTCGCTGATGACCTTTCCGGACTGGTTCTGCTCGGAGACTATTGGAGAGCCGCTGACGATGACCGCCTGCAGCGCCTTTCGTTCCATGTCGCTCCCTTTCAGGGCGCTGAGGAAAGCCTCCCCGTCCTTGCCGAAGCATTCCTGGCCGAGGATGTAGACCTGCCCGCGCTGGCGCATCCATTCGTTCTTGGCCGCCACGTGCGCGGCTATCAGGCCAGAATCGTCCAGGTCGCCTTGCAGGTACCTCTGCACCAGCTCCGCGGGGGTGTCGAAGTCCCCCTGACATTCCTGCCGGCCTCCGGTGTAGGCGTGCTCCACGCTGACCTTCAGGTCGTCGTAGGGGTCAGGCGCGGCCACCCGGGCCATGAGGTGCTGGGCGGTGTTCACGTCCCCGGCGCATTCGGCGCAAACGCGCAGTTCCTTGTTCGCCGATATCCAGCGGAGGCGCACCCCCGGCCGTTCGCGGTGGCCGCAGTTGCCGTCGGTGACCCGGTACGGCAGGTTGTCCAGCATCTCTTTGACATAATCCTCGGGGGCCTTGGGGGCGGTGAAGGAGCAGGACAGCCCCCTCTCTGTGGAATAGATGTGCATCTTCCCTTCCCTGGCCATGTCCCAATAGGCCAGGAGCCTCAGGTCGGGGTCGTCGAAATGCTGCAGCGCGATCAGCTTCTCCCGGTCCACCTTTCCCCGCAGGGCGTAGGACACTGTGCCCACGGGCAGGTCGGCGGTGGTGAGATAAGGCAGCTTGCCCGAGGCGGAGAGGGAGATGGCCGCGGCGTAGGCGCGCACCAACTGGTCGCCCTTGCCCGCCAGCTTGATGAGCTTCTCCGGGTCGTCCTTGTACCGCAGCACCTTTCCGATCCGCTTCTCCATCTTGGCGAAGGGATCCTTGCGCACCTCCTCCAGGCATCGTGGCATTACCTGAGAGGGGTCGTCGGCCAGCCTCTTGGAGGTGGCCAACATCTCCTTCTCCATGTTCTTGGGTGTCTTCTTGATGCCGCGGAAGCGGGCCCGGCGAGGCATGTGACCTCAACCCATCCCCTCCCATAAAAATCATTTGCCGTTCGGCTCTCGATAATTATTTCACCGACTCCAAACATAATGCCTATTGAGGGATGGGTTGACCAAAGAATATGCCGACGGGTACCTGAAAGGCTACGAGGATGGCCTTAGAGAGGCTCTGGAGGAGCTTCTGAGCAATACCTGCCGCCGCAATTACAACGCCACGGAGATCCAGCTCCTGGCCAAGAACCAGAGGAACGCCATCCCCAAGAAGCTGGCCCAGCGGCGGAAACAGATCCAACGGGAGCTGGGCGTGGACCTGGACGAGAAGGTGGGGGAGGAGACCGTTCCGCGCACGGAGGCCGGGCCGGGAAAGACCGTGCTTCTGACCGGCGAATCCAACCCGGAGGCCATGGAGGCCTTCCGCGACCTGGTCCGGGAGGGTTGGGAAGGGCTGTGCATATCCCGAACGTGCCCCAAGGATGTTCGCCAGTACGTCGGCCGGGAATGCTCGGTCATGTGGCTGACCAAGGCCGACCCCCAGGCGGGGGACCTGGACCGCGAGGAATACTTGCAGCCCACGGAGACGGCCAAGATGCAGACCAGCATACGGAACTTCCTCACGAAGAACAAGGGCAAGCCCTCGGTGATACTGCTGGACGGCATGACCTACATCGTGACCAACACCGATTTCCGCTCCTTCCTCAAGATCGCCCAGAAGATCAAGGACGATGTTTTCCAGGCGCAATCGATGCTGCTCCTGCCCTATGAGCCCAAGAACATGCTGGAGAACGAGGTCAACCTGCTCATAAACGAGATGTCCTAGTTCCTCTGCGTGGATATTTTGATGGACGAGGCCTTTGGTTGCCGGACCTCAACGTTCACCAGTTGCTCGTTTTTGATCGCCATCTTCTGCGCCTGGCGGTCCGGCGCCAAGCGGTCCCTGTACAATCACGTCACGTCCACCTCCTTTGAGCTTGAAGACCAGGACATGGGTCATGATCGGCTTGTGCCCTGCGAATATGGTGCGGTCATCGTTCATCGTTTCTACGATTCATAATTATTTTATCAAAGTTCTATAATATATTTTTCCGCGAACATGGCGTATGGAAATGGACGCCCCCCAGGCTGTGGGTGAACGCTGAGCGATCGAGATGGTACTAAAACCCCTTCAAGGGAAAAATATAGTAATGGCTGAGGTCAATGGAGTGACTGGGACGAATGCCGGTCCTGAGGTGATGTATACCATGTCTGAAGAGGAAGTCTCGTTGACGAGGGAGGAGATGGAGAACATGTCCAAGGAGGCCATCACCATCTGGTGGTCCACGGTCATTAAGGCCGTGGTGTCCAGCAGCAGCTCCGAGGAGATGAAGAACATTCTGCATAATTTCCTTTCCTCAGCGGTCAAGGAGATGGTGAAGAGCTACGGCTCGAAACGCACCATGGAGCTGATGGGGCCGATGATGAGGCAGGGCGGTAAGAAGGCGGCGGTGCGCGCGCTGGAAGGACACGAGATCGTGGAGCGCGACGGCATCGCCATCTCCTCGCTGATCGACCTGTGGGAAGGAGCCTTGGGCGTACGTGGCACCATCGTGGAGAAGACCGAGATATCCGTGATCAAGGTGGCCAAGGAGTGCCCCTTCGCCAACCAGCCTCCGGAGCTATGCGCCCTTTTCGGCAAGTTCGTGGACGGCTTCTGCGAGGTCATAAACCCAGAGTACGGGTGGTGCCAGACCCACAAGATGTCCGCCGGGGACAGGGAGTGCCGCTGGGTCTGCAAGAAAGAGAGCTGAGGAGGTACGGTGGAGAACAACGCCAAGGTGGCCGCCGTCCTTGAGGAGGTGGCCGACCTTCTGGAACTGAAGGAGGGCACCTTCTTCCAGGTCCGAGCCTACCGCCGGGCGGTGAAAGAGCTAACATCGCTGACCGAGGACGTTAAGGAGATCTACATCCGAGGGCATCTGGACAGCGTCCCAGGCGTGGGAAAGGCCATACACGACAAGGTCGTGGAGATCCTGCGGACCGGCGAACTGCAGTATCTGAAGGACCTGCGGAACGAGTTCCCCGCGGGACTGTTGCAGGTCATGCAGGTCCCGGAGGTCGGTCCCAAAACAGCCGGCCGTTTGTACAAGGAGCTGAGAGTCACCAACCTGCAGGACCTGCGCACAGCGGCGGAACTGCACCAGATACGCCAGCTCAAGGGTTTCGGGGACAAGAGCGAGGAGAACATCCTCAAAGGCATCCGGTTCCTGGAATCCCATCAAGGCCGCATGCTGCTCGGTTACGCCTATCCTCGAGGGAAGGCCTTGGAGGAGCACATGCGTTCCTCCGGGTTCGAACTGGTAAGCCTGGGCGGCAGCCTGCGCCGCATGAAGGAGACCATAGGCGACATCGACATTCTGGTAGGGAGCGCCGAGGCCGTCCGGGCCATGGAGGCCTTCGTGTCCTACCCTCTGATGTCGGAGGTGCTGCTCAGGGGTGAGACCAAGACCTCCATCCGTCTGCAGGACGGGGTGCAGGTGGACCTGCGCGTGGTGGCGTCGTCCAGCTACGGGGCGGCACTGCAATACTTCACCGGTTCCAAGGAGCATAACGTGCACGTGCGCTCCCTGGCCCAGGACATGGGGCTCAAGGTCAACGAGTACGGGGTCTTCCGCAACGCTGACGGGAAGAAGGTGGCCGGGGAGACCGAGGAGGGCGTCTACGACGCGCTCGGAATGCAGTGGATGCCCCCGGAGATGCGCGAGGACCACGGGGAGGTGGACCTGGCCCGGAGGAACGAGGTACCCCGGGTGGTGACGCTTTCCGATATCTGCGGAGATCTGCACACGCATTCGGAAGCGAGCGACGGCGTGGACAGCGTGGAAGCCATGGCTCGGGCGGCGGCCGCGCGGGGGTACGAGTATCTGGCCATCACCGACCACAGCCGCTCGCTGACCGTAGGGAACGGCCTCAGCGTGGAGAGGCTGCTGGAGAGCATGGACCAGGTGCGCCAGACGGCCAAGCTTGTTCCGGAGGTGCACCTGCTCATGGGGGCGGAGGTGGAGATCGACGAGAAAGGCCAGCTCGATTACCCGCCGGGGGTGTTGAGCGACCTGGACGTGGTGGTCGCGGCGGTGCACAGCCATTTCAAGATGTCCCCGGAGGAGATGACGCAGAGGCTGCTGACGGCCGTCTCCAATGAGAACGTGGACGTTCTGGCCCATCCCACGGGACGCATCATCGGGGAGCGGGAAGGGTATCAGTTCGACATGGAGAGGGTCATGCAGGCCGCCAAGGACAATGACGTGGCCCTGGAGGTCAACTCCTTCCCGGAGCGCTTGGACCTGAACGACGTGCATTGCGCCATGGCCCGGGAGCGGGGCGTCACCGTATGCGTGAACACGGACGCCCACAACGTCCGGCAGTTGGACCATATGCAGTACGGTGTGGCCACGGCCAAGCGGGGCTGGGTGCCGCCGGAACTGGTTCTCAACGCCCTGCCCTGGGAAGAGCTCAGAAAACGCCTGAGACTGTGAATCTGGACCGGCAACGTTTATGAGGTAGGAGTACCGATACTCAGGGGATGTCGGCCGAGGAGATCGCGGAGCGCATCCGCAGCATGGATATCAGAGGGGCGGCGGAGATCGCCCGGCAGGCGGCCCAGGCGTTGAAGGACGAGGCCGTGGACTGCCGCACCAGCGACCTGAAGGAACTGAAGGCCTGCTTGGAGAGGGGTCGGGACACCCTCATCGCCTCCCGGCCCACGGCCATCTCGCTGTGGAACGGCGTCCAGTACGTGTTCAAGGACACCGCGGGCATAACTGACGCTAACGAGTACCGGGAGAAGGTGAAGGTAAACGCCGACCGGTTCATCAAGCGCTCCAAGAACGCCCTCATGACCATCGGCAAGCTGGGCGCGAACCGCGTGCGCGACGGGGACAAGGTGCTGACGCACTGCAACAGCAAGGCCGCCATAGCCGTCATGGCCGAAGCCTGGGCTCAGGGCAAGCGCTTCGAGGTCTTCGCCACCGAGTCCCGGCCCTGGAGGCAGGGCGTGCTCACGGCCAACGACCTGGCGAGATTGGGCATCCCGGTCACCATGATCATCGATTCCGCCGTGCGCTACGTCATGAAGGACATGGACCTGGTGCTGGTGGGGGCGGACACCATAGCCTCCAACGGCGCGGTGATCAACAAGATCGGGACCTCGCAGGTCGCGTTGGCGGCGCACGAGGCCCGCGTGCCTTTCACCGTCTGCGCGGAAACCTTCAAGTTCTCCCCCCGGACCATCTACGGCGAGCTGGTCAAGATAGAGGAGCGGGACGCCACCGAGGTGGTGAAGGCGGGCGAGGTGCCCCCGCATGTCAAGGTCTTCAACCCGGTCTTCGACGCCACCCCGCCAGAGTACATCGACTCCATCGTGACCGAGATCGGGGTCATACCGCCCTACGCCGCCTACCAGGTCATAGTCAAGGAGCTGGGCCAGGAATTCATTTTCTACGAGGATTGACAACATGGAATACGAAGAGAGATACCTTCATCTGAACGAGGCCATAGACGTGGACTCCCACGTCATATGCAAGTACCGGGTCAGGACGAGCATGAAGATGACCACGGCCGCGGCGGCCATAGCCACCGAGCAGTCCACCGGGACCTGGACCAAGCTGTCCACGCTCAAGGAGGATAACTTCCTGAAGCGGAGCGGCAAGGTCACGGCCATCGACGGAGACGTGGCCACCATCGCCTTCCCGGTGGAGGACTTCAGCCTGGACATAGGCGGCGTGCCGCAGATCCTGAGCGTGATCGCCGGCAACCTGTTCGGCCTGGAAGCGCTGGAGGGCGTGCGCCTGGAGGAGGTGGTGTTCCCCCAGAGCATCTTGAAGGAGTTCAAGGGACCCAAGTACGGCGTGGACGGCATTCGCAAGATATTGAAACGGCCGAAGAAACCCCTGGTCGGCACCATCGTCAAGCCCAAGATCGGGCTTTCGCCCAAGGAGACCGCCGAGTACGTGTACGAGGCCGGCATGGGCGGGCTGACCAACGGCAAGGACGACGAGACGCTGAGCAACCAGAAGTTCTGCCCGTTGGAGGACCGCGTGGTGGCCATCGCTGAAGCGCTGGACCGCGTCAAGAGCGAGACCGGGCACGTCATGATCCACGCCATCAACGTGAGCACGAACGGGCATCAGATACTGGAGGTGGCCGAGCGCGCCCAGGAGCTGGGCGCCACCCAGCTGATGGTGGACGTGCTCACCTGCGGCTTCGGAGCCATCCAGGTGCTGGCGGAGGACCCGTCCATCAAACTTCCGATCCATGTTCACCGGACCATGCACGGGGCCATGACCAGGGACCCTCAGCATGGCATAAACATGAACGTTTTCGCTACTTTGGCGCGCATGGTGGGCGGCGACGCCCTGCATGTGGGGACCTTCGGCGTGGGCAAGATGAAGGGCCACCCCGGCGAGGACCTGGCCAGCAAGGACCTCTGCCTGACGAAGAACTTGCCGTACAAGAGGGTCATGCCAGTGGCCTCCGGCGGAGTGCACCCGGGCATGATCAAGAAGTTCGTGGACATCGCCGGAATGGACCTGCAGATACAGGCCGGCGGCGGCGTCTCCGGACATCCCGGCGGAGTGCGCGGCGGCGCCCGGGCCATGGTCCAGGCGGTGGACGCGGCCTATGAGGGCATCGAGCTGGAAGCGTACGCCAAGGACCATAAGGAACTGGCCCAGGCCCTGGAGAAGTGGGGATCAGCATGATATTGAAAGCCAAGTACGTGGACGTGGACACCGGGGAGGCCACCGCCCTCCTGCACGACGAGGACTGTTCCGAGCTCGGCCTCAGAGAAAGGGACCGGGTCAAGCTCAACCATGACGGGCGCACCACGGTGGCCATCGTCAACACCAGCGACACGGTGGTCAAGAAGGGCGAGATCGGACTTTTGGGGCTCACCTGCAAGGCCATCGGCGCCAAGAACGGGGCGGCCATCGAAGTGACCATGGCCAGCAAGCCGGAGTCGGTGGAGTACATCCGCAAGAAGATGGACGGCGCGGAGCTGACCACGGAGGAGATAAATTCCCTGATAGCCGACATATCCTCCCGGGCGCTCTCCAACATAGAGCTCTCCGCCTACGTGACCTCGCTCTACATACGAGGCATGAACATGCGGGAGACCACCGACCTCACCAAGGCCATGGTGGCCAGCGGTGAGACCATCAACTTCAGCAATGGACCGATCTACGACTTCCACAGCATCGGCGGGTGCCCCGGCAACAAGATAACCTTGCTGGTCGTGCCCATACTGGCCGCGGCCGGCTGCAAGATCCCCAAGACGTCCTCCCGGGCCATAAGCAGCGCCTGCGGGACCTCCGACATCGTGGAGACCTTCGCCAACGTGGCCCTGTCGCCTTCAGAGCTCAAATCGATAACCGAGAAGGTGGGCGGAGTTCTGGCCTGGGGAGGCTCGCTCAATCTGGCCCCGGCCGACGATCTGATAATCAAGGCCGAGTATCCTTTGGGCATAGACCCGCACGCTCAATTGCTGGCCTCGGTCATGTCCAAGAAGAAGGCCGTGGGGGCCAACTTCCTGGTCATCGACATCCCCATGGGAGAAGGTACCAAGGTCCTCACCATGGACGAGGCCAAGATCTACGCCCGGGACTTCATCCAGCTGGGGGAACAGATGGACATCCGGGTGGAGTGCGCCATCACCTACGGCGGACAGCCCGTGGGAAGGGCCATCGGACCGGCCCTGGAGTCCATCGAGGCCATCTCCATCCTGGAGGGCGCCAAGACGCCCAACAGCGTCATCGAGAAGACGCTCAGCATCAGCGGCATGCTCTTCGAGATGGGCGGGGAGTATCAGGGAACGGAAAAGGCCAGGCAGATACTGGAGAGCGGCAAAGCCCTTAAGAAGTTCCAGGAGATCGTGGCCGCCCAGGGCGGCGACCCGGACCTGAAGTCCTCCGACATCAAGGTCGGCCAATACAGCGTGGACGTCATCTCTAAAAATAGCGGCTACGTGGGACAGATAATGAACAAGGCCCTGGTGCGGGTGG
>Ga0247841_10002553_pt1 | contig 35989 bp, 22 predicted proteins | sample LaCruzMarch2015__2_FD_192410 | JGI IMG/M metagenome (GOLD analysis project Ga0247841, IMG submission 192410) | Freshwater microbial communities from meromictic Lake La Cruz, Castile-La Mancha, Spain - LaCruzMarch2015_18m | ecosystem: Environmental > Aquatic > Freshwater > Lake | place: Spain... | reverse complement strand
GAAACCAGCCGCGTAACCTCCTGCGGATCTCTCAGATCCTTTTCCATGGTCTGGATCGGAAATCCAGATAGTCTCTGAAGCGCCTCCTGGTTCACATCGGCAATGGTAACGCTGAAACGTTGATCTTTCGCCAGGTCTATGGCCATAGGGCCTCCGACCAGGCCGGCACCAAGAACAATGATTTTCATCGGTTATGGTTTAATAATGACCTGTTATTTTGATTTTTGCATCTTTATAATGTACGATTCCCCTGTTCCAGTTCCAGAAGTACATGTTCACATGTTTGCCCCTGACATCGGGACAAAGGCTGAGGTCAAGACTCTTCCTGATCGTGACATGGTTCCAGAAGCCGGGTTTGAGTTGTGAATCAGATTTTTCGGAAAAGCTCACCGAATGCCAAACCTGAAGTTTTTCGCTGGAATCAAGTACCACGAATGAAATGACAGGAAATTTTTTTACATCTTTTTCCCGTGTCTTAAAAGAAAAATCAAGCTCAATGTCCATGTATTTGAAATTGGAATCGAGGTTGATATTTTTAAGGATAGTATGAAATTCGCTGATGGAATCGGCAAGTTCGAGGGGTAAATCCTCCGCGTTGGTCAGCAACTTTTGTTTTAACCCTTCAGGATAAAACAACTCCATGGGTAACAATTTGTTTTGCTGTATGACATGGGAGTTCAGGGTTTTAAAATCGCCAAGTTCCTGAACCATCTGTTTCAACAGGGTATCATCTCCATTCTCCCTGATCAGGAGGTCAGGAACTATATCGTACAACCGGTCTCCGCACAGATAATAATTTCCCTTAATGTAGTCAATGATATCGCGGTTATTGCGGATCATGGCAAAGGAATGAGTATTGCGGAAGGATCTGCAGGTATCGATACCGGTACCCAGCCAGTGTGCCTCAGGAAGCAGGTTTGTGTTGAATTGCTTTTTCATCATGGCCAGCAGCGAAGGGGTCACATCGAGGTGAGAGGAGACTGATTTGAAGTGTACTGATTTCCTGAGCATCGGTGAATAGATGATCATGGGCACATGAAACCGTTCCAGGTTTGAGATATAGGAAATATTGAGCTCGGGAAGAGCATGATCGCCGGTAATGACAAAGATCGTGTTATCAAACTCATTCCTTTTACTGTATTCCTTGAAGAAGAACCGGAGTGCGTTATCAGAATAAAGGATCGCGGAACAAATGTTTTCATAGGTGAGTGAAACCTGTATCCTTTCCTTGCTGAATCCCAATTCAACCATTCGTTCCCTGACCTTTTTCCGGTAAAGATCCGCCTGGGGCGGCATGAATGGGCTATGCATCGTGAGTGTGAGGTAAATATCAAGACGAGGTGTTTTTTTTAACGAGTCGATGACCTCGAAAGAGCGTTTGAACAGGTCTCCATCGGAATATCCCCAGGTAAACCCGGGATTGTCCATAACCATTCTTTGATACGCAGGGTCAAAGAATCTCAGGATGTAATCCACATTTTGTCTTTTGCAATAGTTTTCCATGTCGTTGAAAGCAGGATCTCCACCGTAAAAGAAGCTGGTGTAATAACCATCCTCTTTCAGATAGCGAATCATGGAAAACTGGAACGGACATTTCGACAAATCCGTGAAAATATTTCCTTTTCCCGGTGGCAGGGAACCAAACAACGCCGGAAGGACATTAAATGTTCTTTCGGAGGTTGCTATAAAATTTTTCCAATAGAGGCTTTTTCCTATGAGGGAATCGAGAAAAGGGGTAAAACTTCCATATGTCGGGTTTTCCCCGCAGAAAACAGAGGAAAGGGATTCGACGATGATAACGACAATGTTTGGCTTTTGTTCCTTGAATTGAAAAAACTCTCCAAGTACATCTGTCGCATTATCCGAATGAAGAAAAGGATATTGAATGCCATAAAAATGAAAACCGTGCTGTGCTTCCTGCCAACGGGAAGCAGCCTTTGATACAGAGGCATCCAGGTTTCCGGGGTTCTTGAAGTAGTGATAATTACGAAAACAGTTATCAAAAAAGTAGTAGAATTTATTGGTTAAAAGGTAATACTCTATCTCCTTTTCATAATGTGACTGTTTTGGGGTAAGCGTGTGAAAGAGAAAAGCCGATCCGAACGATGCAACAAAAAAAACGGCTATAACAACTTTAGGAATTGGCAGGTTACGAAAGAGAAATATACTGAAAAGAACAAGTAAAATTATTCCAATGGGTAAAAGGAGGTAAAATAAGTTCCAATGGACGGAACTCAAGGCGATCAACCACATCTCTTTCAAGGAATAGGTAAAAACAACATGGTCGAGCGGAACCAGTGTTACCGAAAAATAGCCCGTAAGTGCAGTGTTGATAAGAATAAGCAGGATAAAAATGAAAATGTAAAAAAACAGGCCTGCTTTCGGATGAAGGAAGGATAACAGCAGGTAAGGGGTGACAAGAATAAGGGCAACTAAGAGCAGGAGAAGGAGATCAATAAAAAAACCCCGGAACTCTGCTATCCAGATCATGGCTGGAAAAATATGCACCGATTTCAGGTAGAATGTCTCAGCGGTGCGCAGCAGCAACAGTACCAGAAGAAACGCAAGGGTTATTCTGATAAATCGCTTCAGAAGATAAAGTATATTTGCCTTCATTTGGATTGTGCAGGGACTTTGTACAGTTTCGATGGATAAAATTACTATTTTTACATTGGTTCTTACACTGAATCTCAATGAAAATGTAAAGCATTAATCATTCAGATTAATTATACCGGGCAGAACAGAAGGCAGTTTTTAAAAAACATGTTCCGTCAAGGTATTCAACAATCGGTCAAGGTTATCCGGTATTCATGCAGAAGAATAGTTTCCGCTTTTATTCAATTGTACTATCCCTGGTTTTTTCTTTGTGGCTATGTGTACCACTTTTTATCGACCTCCTTCAGTTGAGTCCCTATGTGAATGTCAGCAAATCCGAGAACCGGGTACTGGCAAAACGTCCTGTACCTCACTTTGCATTACTTGATCCATACCCTTCTGAATATCAGATTTTTTATAATGACCATTTCCCTTTCCGTTCCGGTCTTCTTCACGGTTATGCCTATATCAACTATTTTTATTTTCACAAGTACTCCATCCCAAACGGAGCAGTGATTGGGAAATCGGATTGGCTTTTTTATGCTGCCAAAGAGCGGGAAGTATATGAAGGAAAACTCATACTCCTACCGGAATACATTGAAAATATCGTTGCCAATCTGCATGCACGTACCGATCATCTGAATAAAATGGGCATTCCGTTTTACGTGGTTATTGTTCCCATGAAAAGTGAGGTGTACGCAGAGTTTTTACCCGTTTATTATCGAAAATCAAGGCAAAATATCCCAGATGCTGTTCTGGAGGCCATACGGAAAGATACTTCTATCCGGTTGATCGACCTGAAGCCAGCCTTGATTGAGGCCAAGAAAAAGGGACAAATATTTTACAAAACCGATACGCATTGGAATGCCCTGGGCGCATATTGTGCTTACAAGGAGATCATGAACCGTTTGCAACGGGATTTCCAACGGCTCGCTCCGATGGCATATGATGATATTTCTTTTTCAACTTTGCACGGAAATGGAGGAAACCTGGCTGCCATGATGGGACTTTCAGAATTCCTGAAGGAAGACTATCTGATCGACCAGGTTAAGCAACCCATGGCAAGAGATGGGAAAAAAGCAGGATATCCTCCTACACCTGGCTTCGGGTATCCGGACGAATATGAGCAGGTTAAAATCAACTTTGATACTACTCTTCCGACTTTACTGGTTATACGTGATTCATATTTCACTTCGCTGATCCAGTTTTTCAGCCAGCATTTCAGTAAATCGGTGTATATTTTTGATGCTTGGAAATACAAACCAAATTATGATATTATTGAGAAAGAGAAACCCGATATCGTAATTCTTGAGATCGTTGCTACCAACCTGTCAGATCTTATTGTTGCTGATTCAAAATTCAATTAAATAACCACCATCTTCCTGCACCAGATATGCAATTCAATTCGCTGATCTTTCTGTACCTGTTTCTTCCTGTCATCCTGATAGTGATACATGTGTCTCCCAAAACCATCCGAAACACTTGCATCCTCTTAATCAGTTGGGTTTTCTATGCCTGGGGAGGAGTTTCCTATATTGCAGTGCTTCTCGGGTCGATCCTTTTAAATTACCTGATTGGTTTGGCCATTGACCATGGCCAGGGAGAGCTGGCAAGGAAACGATGGTTTCTTGCCGGAGTCATTCTGAACCTGCTGTTCCTGGGTGTCTTCAAATACAATGTCTTTTTTATTGACAATGTCAACGTGCTGACCTCCATTTTCGGGGTTGCTCCATGGATCGTGAAAAACATTTTTCTTCCGCTGGGCATCTCCTTTTTCACCTTCAAAGCCCTTACCTATCTCATCAGCGTTAAACGCCGTGAGGTTCCGGTTCAGAAGAATTTTATCAATCTTGCCCTGTACATTTCACTGTTCCCCCAATTGATTGCCGGTCCCATTGACCGGTATAAGAATCTTTTACCGCAATTGCAACATCGTGTGCTTTCATTTGAACAGTTCTCCTCCGGTGTTCAGCGTTTCGTATTGGGATTGTTTAAAAAGGTCATCATTTCCGGCCCATTGGCCTACGTTGCCGACCAGGTCTTCACCGGTCCCGCAAACTCTGCCGGCTTCCTCCTGTCATGGTTGGGTGCCATCTGTTTTGCTCTCCAGATATACTATGACTTTTCAGGATATACCGATATGGCCGTCGGGATTGGACGTATGCTTGGATTTCGGTTCGTGGAGAATTTCAATTTCCCTTACATCTCCAGGTCAGTGCACGAGTTCTGGCAACGGTGGCATATCTCACTGTCGACATGGTTGCGCGATTATCTTTTTCTCCCGGTGGCTTTTTCCACTTCGCGGAGACTGAAAAATGAACGGTATCTGGGAATCCGGGTTGATCGTGTCATTTACACCTGGGCGACATTGGTCACCTTTGTACTTTGCGGATTCTGGCACGGTGCTGCATGGAATTTCGTCATCTGGGGGTTGATCCATGGTATCATGCTTTCCATGGAGCGCGGGCGTTTTGGAAAATGGCTCGATCATGGCGGAGGGTGGTTTGGACATTTATACCTCCCTTTTTTCGTCGTGGTGACCCTGGTGATTTTCAGGACTGCCACACCCGATCAGGCCTTCAGTTTTATTGCATCCATGTTTGACCTCAGGGGAAACGATGCTGACTGGGGAAAGCTGTTGGAATACCTGAATCCGGGATTCATCCTTGTTTTCATCCTTGCAGTGGCCGGTTCCACCAGGATTTTTGACCGGGTGCTTCGGATTATCCGCAAAGGAATGGAGAGCCGGAGAGTTACTGTCAGCAGGTTGTGTTTTCATTTTTACAATCTGGGCATTCTGGTTTTTATTCTTTTCGCCCTTGCACTTTCTACCTTAACCCTGATCGCCGGAACGAATTCCTCCTTTATCTATTTCCGATTCTGACCTTAGGGCAAACCCGGCACAGTAGGTTAAGGAAATCTGATGGGAAAGGTGATCGCTTATTCGACCGTTAGTTCGTAAATCTCGCCAAGGATATTGTTTTCAGGGAAAGGAATATTATCCTGCACGTACATTGAGCCGATCCACCATTTGGTATTGTGAAATTCCTGAGTGACAATAAGCAGCATCTGGTTATTGGGGATAGAGGTGACCCTTTCATCCATGTAACCCACTACACGAAGTTTCTCTTTTGACGGGCCAATGCGCCAGATGATGCGGTCGGGTTGCCAATCTATCTGGAAATAATAGTAAGATGAACCAAAGAGTTCATCATCGGGCTCAGGTGTTTTCTGTGTCAGGGCGCGGTAATTTTTATCCCAGCGGTGCGCCCAATAGGTACGTCCGTCGAATTGTACCGGCCAGCAGCCATCATGGAAATCCTTCGGTTGCCAGCAGGCCATATCCCAGTTGGTACAGGCCACAATAATATTGGCGTCGTTTTCCAGCACCTCTTCAGGAAGTGGGACATTCCAGTTTTCCACATTCGACCGGTCATCGATCCCATGGTTGTATGCTGGCGGAAGAATCCAGTTGGGACAGTAGGGTACCGTTTTCAGGATTTCAAAGTCGATCTCTGAATATCCCACATTTTTTATCCGCTGGTCCTGCTGACCACCGTAATAATTGGCCATATATCCGCCATTGCTGCAATCGCGACGAAAATTCCACTCGCTTTGACTCATGGTTATCAGCCAGATGGCATTGGTCAGACCATTCCAAAGATTATTGCGGTTCAAGAGTTCCGTGAGTTTGCACTTGACGGTCCATTTCCCATAAGTCAATCCATGCCTTGTGATCACGCCAACATTCTGTTTCTGCCATTTCCCGAATTCGGATTTGGGATTAAAAATCGTGATTTTATGGTTGACAGGGTCGGAGATCACGGTTTCGCAAGGACGGGGAGCCGTGGTAGCCGTGATTGAAATAAGCTCTTCCTTACGGTAAAAGCGTTTATTCCAGTTATAATCCATCTTTGAATAATCATCTTTCAGAACATCTTCAATGACAGGGATATTCTGCATTTTCGTGGATGGATCAATATAATGAACAAATTGTTCAAAACAAGAGGTCCGATACAGGGCAGAGTCCTGCCCGCAAAGCGGAGTTGCAAATTTATCGGTGATTTCCTTGTTAAAATTGTTCGGATTGATGTAAATGCCCGCACCGGGATCATGGTTTGCAATTACTTTGAGACGGGAATTGGAGAGTTGTATTTCGGTATTTTTCAAGCTCTTGCCCTGGCCGTAAAGAAAATAGAAATAGGGATTCACAAAAAAAGTATCCGGATTTAAACTGATGTTCTGGATATAGTCCGGGATCCGGTTTTCCAGAATGTTTTCAGGTGCGGTAACGATTAGCAGAAAACTGTACTCTCCCACGCGCGGATTGCGTTTCCAGCGATCGTTGCGCCCTTCAGCACAATAGCGTTGTTCGTAACGGGGATTACCTACAATCCTGAAATGATTCGTTACCTTATGAAAGTCGTTATCGGCAGGAACAAGGTCGGTTTCTGCAAATGTTACAGCTACATCTTCCCAGCTCCCGTAAAAGTTTTCCCATGCATTGGGATGTTGTTTTGTACTGTCGAGAGGGTCGCGTTCCGGAAATTTATAGGACTCATTCTGGTAAAAAATTTTATAATAAAATTTCCGGGGTGAATTTCCTTTATTCTTGATGCTGAATTCCATCCGGAAATAGCCATCCTTCATCTGCCTGACAGTAGGGAGGATAAATCCCTGGTCTTTGGCATCGGTAAAATCAAGGTAAAACGGGTCACGGGTATTCCAGTTTGTCACCGGCTGAAAATCTTTCACATTGAATTGGTCAGTCACCCCCTCTACCGAACGGTTTCCACAGCCCTGGAATATCCATAAAACCAATAGAAGTGACATCAATGAAAGAGGAAAATTATGGCCAAACCGGAGTGTCATGAGAACCGTTTATTTAATGGGACTTTTTGTGAAGGAATAGCGTTGAACGGCGTTAGGAAGAAAAGGGTATTCCTTTGAATTCCTGGCGATAACGAGGAAGCCAGTGGAAGCAGGGTCCATGAAACGCAGCAGAACCAGTTGTTCGTAATACTTTGGATTATGATCCCCCGTGTAACCCCGAAAATCAACGTTTCCAAGAATGCGGAAGGTGCTGTCGTTAAACTTTATCTGCTTCAGGTCGTAGCGCCAATCCTGGTTATAGCGAAAAACATCCTGCTCCCCATCTCCGTTGAAATCGCCGGTAAAAAATTGATCAGAGGTTTTAAGGGTATCAAGACCAATGGTCTTGCCAAGCAGGTTTTGGCTCCCGGGAAAATGCGAAACGAATCTGCCTCCGTCAGGATGGTAAGAATATATAAGGTAACCGGTATCCCCTCGTTTTCTGCCACGAAAAACAGTTAACAGCACATCCTGACCAGCATTTTTTAAAAATCTCCCGGAGGTGATATTCACCTCATTTTCCATATAATTCCAGGCCTTTGCCGGATCCTGCTCCCCGGCAGAAATCAATTCCCATTTCCCGGCCTCCTTGCGGTTATTGAATTTCAGCAATGCCCATGAACCGTTTTCTTTGACAGCGAGTAGTTCGGTCAAATTATCGCCATTGAAATCCCCGCAAATAAGATGGGTAGAAGAACCAATTTTTACTCCTTTGTACAATTCTCCCGAAGATTTCCACAACACCTTGAATTTTGCCTGTACTACGGCAGAAGAGTTACATGGATTTCCGGAAATTTCAGCTGTTCCCAGCATCAATCCATTCTCTCCGCCAAGCAAAATCTGATCCGTACTGCCATCGACGAACTTTCCTTTCGCGACAAAGGTGGTTTTGGATCCAGAGGTTTGTCCGGAAAGACTACTGAATACAACCTTGCTGAATCTTCCCGTTTCGGTACAAAAAGGGAACAATTCCGGCGTACCATCGGTTTTAATCACGAGGAGGTCGTCGGACACCCCTGTTTTCCTGAGAAAATTGCCGGCAATGATCAGGTCTTTCGAGGTGATTTCACCCTCTTTCATCACTTCTGAGCAGATCAAGAAGGATGAGTTCTGGTTGCCGATATCCACCTTGTCGAGGTAAAAATTTTGAAAAGGTGGATAATTAAATTTGGGCACGAAGGCATTTCCAGATGTCATATCAACAAAGGCAGAATCTCCTTTCCGGGATTTTTCAGCGCCAAAAACAATCCTGTAATCATCGGCAAGGATATCCGAACGGCTGTTGTTCCAGAAATAGATCTGAAGTTTGTATCCCGGTTTAAATTTTACCTCACTCAGGTCAGCATAACCACTGATTTTAAACCACTTTCCCCTGGGGATTCCTTCTCCGCTCAGGTAAATACCTTTCCAGCACACGTTAACGCCCACGTTGTTGGAAGCTGCAAAAACAAGTGCGCCATTGATCTCATTCGTTGTCGGGAAAACATATACCCAGCAGCTCATGGACACTGCCGAAAGGTTATCGATCTCGATCTCGTCGACCGGCTTTTCCACCAGAACTCCGAAGCTGTTATTTCCAAACGACTTCCCAGAGTATTGTCCAGAGTGCGCGATCCCCTTGTAAATGTCGCCCGGAATCTCTTTCCCGGGTGGCACTTCCATATCGTAGTACAACGAATTCGGTGCATGAATCTGGGCAGGTTTAGAGTTGGTAAATTCGCTGTAAGAACCTGATTGACGCTTCAGGAATTTATTGATGGGTAGAAACCTGACCCCTGCAACAATCCCGATAACCACCAATAGTAAGATCAGGCTAAGGATGAGAATCCTCTTTTTTCTTTTATTCATCATCCCACTTTTAACGGATACGAATCAACTTAAAGCTTCCACGGAAATCACCGGTTTTGACACGACACGTATAGATTCCTGGCGGTACTGAATTGCCCATATCATCCTTACCGTCCCACACCAGTGAATGCTCTCCGGCCTGCATTGTTGCATTCTCCAATGCGCGAATCCGTGAACCATGAATGGTATAAAGATCAATGTTTACATTGTTTGACCTCTCCAGCTTAAAACGAATCAGGGTGCTGGCAGAGAAAGGATTCGGGAAATTTCCCAGCCACACCAGATCGTTGCTTTGGCTGCCAGGTTCATTGGATACCGGCCAGGTTACATTCAGGGTGACAGGTATGATGGTTTTATTATTGTACAGGTCGCGTGCCACGATATTGCAGGAATAGGTTCCTGGGGTAAGGCTTTCTGCATTGGCCGTAAGGGTCACCAAATCGGTTTCATACCGAAGCATGGAACCCGTTTGGGGCGCCAGACTTAGCCAGCCATTCCCGAGTCCGGAATTGGTTACTTTAACATGTCCTGCCTGGTGATGTGGAAGCTCTCCAAGGCTGTCTCCCCGGATGTCGTAAACCATGAATACATCATTCGTGAAAGGTTCTCCAATGGTTCCAGAAATGCTCGCAACGGCCGTTTCACCCGGTTTAATCACGCCACGGGCACCGGTACTCTCTCCATGCCATTGAAGCGTGGTTCCGTTACCGGGAGTGCCAAGAAAGGCCAGTTCTCCCAGTGAACCTCCGGCAAAATTCGTGGCCGCATCAACGATCATTCCCTGGGGCAGATCAATTTTAATCTCTTTCAGGTATTCATTATCATTCCCCAGGTTGTGAACACGAAGCCCCCAGGCAAAGGGCTGTCCGGGAACAAATTCCTGCGTCAGGCATTCAATATAGGAATCTCCTACGTGATCGGGCGAGCCAAGGGTTTTATTGACAGCTGTGTCAAAAACAATAACCGAAAAGTCCAGCTTCCCTCCCCCGCTGTTGGTAAGGTAAAGGGTATCTTTTGCAGTTTCTCCTTTTTCAACCGTTATGGTAAAATTAAGCGGTGAAACGGCAAGCTTCGGGATCGCGTTACCGATCAGCGGAAATGTAATGAAATCCAGAAAACAGCAATCATATCCACTTGAAATCGATCCATCTTTGTGGTATATCCAGGTAAGGATGTGATATCCTTTCGTCAGCATAAAGGTTTCTTTACTCCATTCAATGCCTCCATCCCACCGGCATAACTCAAGATTATCCACCAGGAAGGCCATGTAATCGAAATTTTTACCTCCGCTGGGATCCAACTCACACGAAACGTATTTCCAGAAACTGAGTTCCCCATCCTCCAGTACATTCACATTCAGGTTGAGCCCGGTTTCCATGTTGTCAGTAATCCACCCGGAACGGCTGCAGTTGGCACCCTCGTATTGATTGTCTTGAATGATCATCCATGAGCCATTTCCGGACGGGTACCAGGAGAATTTATTAAAATCTCCTGTTTCATAATCCTCAATGATGTCTCCCGAAAAGAGAAATAGACTATCGGAGGAACTCCAGTTATTGCTGGCTGTAATGGCTGCATTCATCCTGTAGAGGTATTCAAAGGGTGCTGCACCATTGGCTGTAAGATGAAACGTGAGAGGAGCAGATGAATCGGGTTTTAAAACCGGGATGGATCCCGAATTGACGTCAATCGTGAGGTTGGTATCCAATGTTGAAAGCAACAGGTTGATGCCGGAGGCCTTTGCCCCTCCGGTATTGGTAAAGGTTGTAATCATATCGGTACTTTCGCCGGGATCCAGCCGGCCATTGTCGCCATCCATCAGGTTAATTTTGGTCATGTGAAATACCGGAGCGAAGGCAACAAGGTCAATGGATTGAGAAAAATTCTGTTCCTGTGAAGTGAAGAAAAGGGTCAGTTGAAAATCATGATCATCGGGAACATCCGGAGCCACCGTGAAGGAGAAAGCATTTGGAATTGTCAGGGTTTGTCCTCCGTTTACCAGGAGAACCGATTGCGTGCTATCAACCAGCGTAATGTAGGGATCCGCTACCCTGACCACCATATAGATGTTGTGATAAGCCTGGGTGCCAATGTTATTCAGGGTAACTGAAATATTGGCCGTTTCGCCATATTCAATAATATTGTCTCCTCCGGAATTGATGGTATAATTGATCAGCAATCCATAAGTATTGAACAACAGTACCTTGGTTGAGGAGATGTTGTTGTTGTCGGTAACCTCGAATTTAATCGGCAGGTTTGAATAGGAATGCGTCGGAGTTCCCATGAACTGCCCATCTTCCGTAATCTGCATTTCTACAGGAAAACCGCAGGAGGTAAACTGATCAACTTTATTGGCAGGGATGGAACCTGCCCCGTTCAACAAGGAATACTGATAACTTTTATTATCTCCTGAGGATATCCCGCCGGTCCAAACTGTACTAACCGGGTATTGCATATCTCCGTAATAGTATTCGATCATCCCGCTGGCATAAAGTTTAACGGCGAAATTGAGGGTGGCAGTTCCTGCCATACCCGTTATCGAAGCTTTCCAGCGGATAGTGGCATAATTGGCATTGCCTTCGTACCAAACTCCCTGCCCCAGGGAAGGATAGACCGTCATGTCGGTCATGAAGGGAGCCAGAATCGCGGTTTGTTTGAAAAGGAGATTTTTATCGATCAGATAAGGCCATGTATAGGGCTGATCATCAAACAAGATATACCCATCGGCATAGATATACAACTTATTGATACTCCTTTTATAATAGGGAAAGCTAAAGTCGATGGTCTTAATGGCATATCCTGTATTGTTGTTGGTGAGCGTCAATGCCTGTGAAGTGATCGCCGGGAAAGCGCTGGTATTAATGCTCTCCGGGTAGGTCAGCTGGGCATCCCACAGGTAAGGTGGTGTTCCGCCGCTGGCTGTGAGCGTATGACTATATGGCTGATTGAGCGGAGCCGGAGGAAGTGAGTTTGTGGTAATGGTGGGTTTCGTAAAATTAACCGCATGGATCTGACTAACCAGGGTCGTAGTATTGTTCAGAATGGGCGTATTGGTGAAGGGATAGTTGATCGTGACGGGCGTTCCGGAGGTGTAATCGATCAATGCCCAATTGACGATTTCGCCCGTTGCCGAACCCGTTGGATCGACCTCCTTAACCTGCAAAAAGTATTTGGCCTGTTGTCCCGGGTTGATCTGGTTGAGAAGGGGAACCAGGTCCAAACCGAATTCGATGGTTTTATCAGCTTCTGTTGTACCTCCCTGCATAAACTGATCCCCGCCCTGGAAATTAAAAATGGGGTATTCCTTGGTATAGGAGGGTGAAAGTGCCAGCAAATCGGTGTTGATACCGGCTGTAACCTTTAGTTTATTCCTTGAATTGTGTTTCAAGGTGATCTTCATGGTGAGTTTGGGATCACAGGTTTGCTTAACATCCAGCACGTAAACCGTATGGTTCCATATCCCTCCCGAACCCATGTTATCCGCCAAAGTCTTGTACATCAAATAGCAAAATCCTGAATTGCACCATCCGTTACCGGCATACCCGTTGGCAAACTTGAGTCCGCCCTTTTCCCAGTCGTGCATATCCACAATTCCGTCGCCATTGATATCGATGGTGTTTGTATATTGTCCGTCGCCATTGTAATCCCAACGGATGGAATCATTGTACCCGCAAACCGTCCAGGCGTGAGAAGGATTTGGGTCCCAAGCAGGCTGTACGTACTTTCCGGCTTCCGGGGTACCGGCAGGAAGAACAGTAGCTATCGATCCAAAATACTTGGCATAGAAATTGGCAACACCTCCGACGGAAGCATTTTCAAGATGATCGAGCAGCCAGTATTTCAGGGTGAGCAATCCTTCAGGATTATCCACACGAATCGCCCTTACATAGTTCAGGCGGTTTTTCATTCCATTGTAATATTTATCGTACCCGGAGATCCAGCGAAGGAAACCTCCGGTATTCAAACCTCCGCCATAATCTACCACATTCATATTACCACAGACTTTCGTCACCTCCCATGTATCAAAAAAACTTACGCCCTGGTAGTTGTTGGCATTGTTGAAAAAATCCCATGAAAAATGAGTGGGATATTGATTGGCAAGAGCGCTGGCAGGAAGATTCCGCAAGCGGTCGATCTCATAGGTAAAGTTGAAAGCAATGCCGGCCGACTGTCCGCATTCGTAACCCGACTGCCAGGTGATTGAACGAAAATAGGGTTGTGTCGAATTATCTACACTGACCGGTAACAACGGGGCATTGGGACCTTTATAGATCTCCGGAAGTTTGAGTTCTGGTACCATCGAAAGAACGAATAATTCATCCGGAGTCAGTGAAACGGGCTCTTTGCCTTCCAGTGCCGGCAGATTCTGTGCTGAAATGTGCTGAATCAGGCATAAACAAAGGATGGCAGGTATCAGGGCTAAATATTTTTTCATTGATTTAGGTTCGTTAATTCAGAAATGAAATTACTTTTTTTGTTTAAACTGACGGTATAAATATTTTGCTTCGGAAAGTTTCATTGAATCGAGCGAAACATTCTGTTCCGCTGCTTTATCAGAGACAGTTGCCAACCAATCCTGGTTGCTTTCCATGTTATAAATAATAAAATTGATCGAATCCGATTCAGTTTTGTCCTTCAGGTTGTTGTAATTGGAATAGAAGCTGTACTGGGCATCTCTCCTGATCATATCTTCGAGCGAACAATTCTGCTGGCGCGCCTTCTTCACGATGAATTGAAACCAGGTGCGTTCGTTGCGGATGTCATTTTCAATCTTGTAGATATAATCATCCTTTACTTCCGGATGAAAGGCAAGATAGGCTTCATCGGCAAAATTCCAGAAGCCGTAATGCATGTTGATTTCGGAGATCATCAGGAGGATCACATTGTACTTGGTATACTCTCCGAGCAGGTCAGATTTGTCAATCCAATGGGGCGGGACTTCGTTATGATAAGGATAAAGACGGTTGTTATAATACCAGTAAACATTTTCTTTGAACAATGTACTGGCCAGATCTGTTGCAAAGTTGAGGTAATAACTGTCGGCAATCGTCAACACGGAGAGGTTCCGCTTGGCAGGGTTCTCCTCAATGGATACCTTGGGATACGCGGCCATTGTTGATGGCAAAGGCAGGATGATGTTCATCAATTCTCCAATATCACTGTCGGAAGAACGGGCCGTTTCCGAGAATTCAATCCCGGTAAAATGGATATCCGGGAGATCGGTACTGCATCGCTTTTCCATGTATTTAACGAGGGTATCGAGGGTATAAGATACACCGTAAAGACTCCAGTGCATGCCATATTTATGGAACAGGGGATATTTTGCGGTATCCTTCAGGTCAAGAAAATACTGGTTCAGGTCAAGGAAGGGCAAACCAAGGGTTCCGGCTTTTTTCCGGATATATTCGTAATTGGAAAGGGTTCGTTGTTTCGGACGGAAACGTTCAGGGATAAATTCCGGAAGAATACTGGCCTTCCCCGGTTCGAAAACAATGACGAGTTCAATGTTTCGCGCTTTCAGACTGTCGTAAACGTTTTTAAGCCTGACCATTTTTTTATCGAGGGCACCAGTGCCGATAAAATATTCGCCTTTGTATTCATGGATGTAATCCTCTTCATACAAATAACCATTTTCCCCTGCAATAAAACCCTTTGCATTGACTATGTTGAAAAAGCTGAAATCAACCTGGTTTCTAACCCGGTAAAGACTATTGCGAAAACCAACGCGATCCTCAATCCGTTTCTGCATTTCCGACTGAAAGTCATCGGAGAACCAGCGATGCCAGGTAAAATATTTCAAATCGGGTTTGTCTGTCTGCAAATAAAACCCATCCAGCGGTTTTTCCTGAACAAACATGTATTTGTATTGAAACGAGGAACATAGCAATAACAGGAGAATAAAAAGGATCAGTAAATTTTTCACGGTTTTCATCAGCGTCAATCGATTTCATCAAAATCGTACGACAAAGCTAATACAATTACAAATCTTGTTACTTTTGAAATGAAATTTCCACTGCATTTTGTTGACCCGGTTTCTGAAATACGTCATTCTCTTCTCTCTGGTTGGTCTCCTGTTTCTTCCGCAGGTTCAATTAAAATATCACCTTTTCTCAGAAAAGCCTTTGAACGGGATTTATCTTCGCGCCATTTCTCCACAGAATTCCTGGAAGTCGTGGATCGAAGGGAAATACCAGGATTCCTTGTCGAAATACTTCAATGAGAACATAGGTACACGCAGTACACTGGTCAGAATCAACAACCAGCTGAATTTTTCGCTTTTTCATTTTTACAATGAAAAAAACTTTCTTATTGGTAAAAACAACAACCTGTTTGAGGATTATTATATCAATGCCTACAAGGGTCTTGACTTCATTGGGTATGCCAACATGCAGAGGAGGGTAGAGGGATTACAGCAATTACAAAACAGGTTTCAAAAGCTGGGGATTACCTTCATTTTTGTCATAGAGCCCAGTAAAGTGGGTGTTTATCCCGAATATGTCCCGAAATATTATCATCTCACAAAACCTGATTCATCCAATTACCTTACACTGGCACGCATCCTTGCCGAACCCCGGTACAGGATTAACGTCATTGATTTTTACCGCTATTTCAACCTGATAAAAGATACCGTATCCTATCCCCTGTATCCTTTAGCCGGCGTTCACTGGTCAACCTTTGCCGCTCAAACCCTGGTCACCGATTCCCTGCTCCGCTTTATGGAACATGTCAGCGGACGGCATCTTTTATCCTACAACCTGTCGGAAGTGACCTGGACCAAAAAGCTGATTCCTCCCGATAATGAACTGGCCGAAACGATGAATCTCCTGTCCCCCTTTCCGTGTGACCCGATGCCATATGGGAAATATGCGACAGGCGATACTTCCGGTTGCTTTTATCCCCGCGTGCTTTCTATTGCTGATAGTTACTACTGGGTGATCTTTTCATTTGACATTCTTCAGAAAACATTTGCCACACATGATTACTGGTATCGCTTCATGGAGTTCTATCCTTCGCAGAAATATGACCGGAAAACTGCAGATAGCGTGGAATTCCTCCGAAATGACCTGAAGAATCATGATTTCGTGGTGCTGATGGCCACCGAAATAAATCTATCCAACCTTTTCGGATTTGTTGAAAAAGCAAATTCATTTTTAGCTTCAGAGGATCAGGCCATTCCTGCCCAAACACGTGAAGAGCTGATCATCCGCTGCAAATCACTCATCATTCAGGATAAGGAATGGGTGGATTTGCTGAAGGAACATGCAAAACTCCGGAACATCACCCTGGAACAGATGATCCAGAATGCTGCCGAGTATATGGTTGACAGTGAAAATAATAAGAAGTAAAAAATTTATGATTTTCAATCCTCTTTGTGAACATTGCGGTTTTATCATTGTATTTGGAAAGATCGTTGCATGAGATACGTAAAAGACCCATTTACATCGTAAAGAAAATTAACAGATAATAAATCGGCATGAACAAAGGGTGAACCCCCTAAGAATTTACTCTCAAAACCTGAAATAGATGAAAGGATTAAATCCCGAAGAGGTAATGGTTGCTTCGCAAAGGATGAAAAAGATCAGGGCCAGAAAAGCAAAGGTTATGATCGTCCTGTTTTTAGGTGTTGAATAAAGCTTCACGATCCATTGATCGACCGTTTTAAATCCGCCCCAGAAAGAAAACACGATGGCAATCACGAGCATGGTCCAGAATTTGGAGTGGAGCCAGATGGCATTCTCTGCTGATTTGAAGGAGAACATCGTGGCAATATACTCAAAACCGGCTGCCATTTTATCCGACCTGAAGATCACCCATCCCATCATGATGATGAAGAAGGTGATGAGGATGCTTGGAACCTTTCCGAGTTTTTTCAGGTATTTCATCAGGAAAAGGCGGTCGAGAATGAGAAACAGTCCCTGGTAGGCGCCCCAGAGCAAGAAGGTCCAGGCAGCACCATGCCAGAATCCGCACAAAAGGAAGGTAATGGCGACAGCAATCATATAGATGACCTTATCGGCCCGTATTCCAAGATACTTTTCCTTTGGCAGTTTCCTCGAGTAGGAATAGGCCAGCGGCAGAAACACATAGTCACGAAACCAGAAAGAGAGGGTGATGTGCCAGCGGCGCCAGAATTCGGTGATGTTGCGGGAGACGTATGGACTGTTGAAGTTTTCGGGCAATCTGAATCCGAGCATCCGGGCCAGTCCAATGGCCATATCTGAGTAACCGGAGAAATCGAAGTAAATCTGAAAGGTATAGGCAATGGCGCCAATCCAGGCCATGCCACTGGAGAGCTCAGTTGGGCCCAGGGCAAAGATTTCATTTACCTGCGCACCCAATACATCGGCGATCAACACTTTCTTGGAAAGCCCGATGATGAAGCGGTAGAAACCGATCAGTTTATCATCGACCGTGTCCTGTTCCTCCCTGTTCCGGATTTGCGCGGCAATTTGCCCCGGTCTTACAATCGGACCGGCAAGCAATTGCGGGAACATGAAAATATACAGGGCATAATCCAAGAATCTCTCAAAGATGGGTTGTTGCCGCTTGTAAACATCCAGGGTATAGGCAAGTTTCTGAAAGGTGATGAAAGAAATTCCCAGTGGTAAAGCAATTTTCACCCATTCGCCCGGCTTTACCCCAAACCAACCCGCCTGGAGTACCTGGAACTGATCGACGAAAAAATTCATGTATTTAAAATAGAGCAGCATGCCCAGGTTAAGCAACACAGATGCCCACATCAGCCATCTTCGTTTCCCGCCTTCAGCGCGGCTCATCTGATGGATAAGCAGATAGTCAACAACCACCGAGCCGATCACATAAAACACGAATACAGGAGCGCCCCATGCATAGAAAAAAATGCTGGCAAGCAAGAGAACTCCATTCTTGTATTTCCTGTCACATAAAAAATAGACGATCAGGAAAACGGGCAGGAAATAAAGTAAAAACAGGCTGCTGTTGAAAATCATACGGATATAATTTTTAAGATACTCATTTATTCTCTTTCCCCAAACCGGTGCAAGTTACTGAATTTATTGTTTCGGCATATTCGGCATAAGCGCGGTCAATAAATCCTCCGCCCGGATTGCCACTGCCGGCTCCAACCTGTATCAGCACTATGATATCCAGCCTTTCCAATGATTGCCGGAGATTCAGATCCGTTACCGGTTTGGACTTTGTAAATGTTTCGGGATACACCTCTTTATCGTAATACCAGAATTCATTGTTGCGGAAAAGACCCCGGATGATCCCCTGGTCGTGCAACGCCCAGTAAAAGCTATCTCCAATAAAAAGAGCAGAGGGTTTGCGGTAGCCAGAATCATATTTAAAAATAAAATCCGGGTAGGCCAGATCCTCGTGCCGTGCAGGCCAGATCAGGTTCATTGCCGAGTTGATATCATCGTCGAAATGGCGGGCATCACTGGTGACCTTAATTCCCTGCAACTCCATGCGCGCGAGTTTGAGTTTCGACCCCGCCTCAATGTACCGGATCATGGAGTCGGCTGCAAGGTATGCCCCGTATTCGCTCCAATGAACACCGGTGCTTGGGAACAGGGGATACCGGCAAGTATCTTTCATCTGCATGAACCAGGGGTTGAAATCAAGCAGGTTGATCCCCATTGGCCGACACCGTGATGTAAAATAGGCACGTCCGGTCAGGGCAGGCTTTTCTCTGAGAAACCGTTCCGGTATGTTTTCAGGACAAAAGGAGCCCTTATCCGGCGGGATAAGAACAAAGAGAAAAATCCCTTTACATTGCCAAAAGTAATCCTGAAGTTTTTTCAACTTGATGACTTTGTCATCAATCACCTCCTTGCCCATAAAACCTTTTCCCAGATACCCATGGATATATTCAGTAGTGAACATCTGGCCATTTTTACCAACCACCACCTTTGCAGCATGTGGGATAGAAAAAAGGGAGTAATCAATCTGGTTATTCAAACGAATATACCAGGGCCTTAAAGAAACATTTTCTTCGGTAGCAATGTTAAACATTTTACAAAAAGAACCATCGGTGAAAGAGGTTTTTGATAGAACAGGAAAGGGGTCAGGTACCTTTTGGTAATATCCATTCAACTTAACCGGATGGAATAGTACGAAATCTTCCTGGAGAGCTGGGAAGATGAGAACAAAAACAATAAGAAAAAATAGGATAGATTTAACTTTTTTCATCTATTTTCAACCATCAAAAAACCTTATGCCGGCAAAGATATTTCAAATCCTGATATCCCGGTTTTTTCATTGCGACGGAAAAGGTGGTAACATGAATTTTATTTAAACTCCAGGACTACATCGTCAATATATGCTTTTCGCCGAAGTGGATTCTGAACCGAAAACCGGATAGCATTCCAGGAGCCAACGTCGGGTGGGATGAAAATCACGGTATCCATCTCATTAAATTTTCCGGGATCCCTCATAAACCGGTCAATGGAAATGTCTTTTCGAAATACGGTTTTCTGGCCGGCATCGATGATTTCGGTCACGAACAACATTCCGGTTTTCATCCAGAATGCAGGTTTCACCATGGCTTTTACCTTTACTTCAGTAAGTTTATGGTCCAGGAGATCCTCCATTTTTCCATAAAATAAGACAACAGGGCCAGTGAATCTATCGTATTGGAAGGAGAATGGGGGAGAATGAGACTCCGATAGAGTGATTGGAACTTCGCTACCATATATGACATTATCGAAATCCCAAACAAGAATGTTATCGGATTTTCGGTAGGTGTCCAGTCCGGCAAATTCCAATTCAGTTAAAAATTTCTCCCAACCCCAGGTAGTACCCGTGTATGGCATATAATGATAGCTTAAATGAAGGTTGTACCAGGAAAAAAGAACCATCAGGGTCAAACCTGAAGTCCTGATAAAAAGGTTTCGCTGTTGAAAGAGATAATCGATAAAAGCGGCCAATGATAAAGCCAGCACGGCATAAAACTCCACAAAGGGGCGAGAACCGAAAGAGCCACCATAATACCAGCACCACCATGATGAAAAAATGTAACTGATTAAAAGAAAGAAAATGAGAAGGAAAAATCCATTGGGATTTTTTCTGAAAATCAACACAACCATGCCGGCAATGAGTAAAAATACCATGGGTGAATGCAGGAAAAGACCATTCAACGGAGAAAACCAGATTTGTATCAATCTTGGATTATTCCAAAAAATAAAGGATTCTCCCTTATAGGAATAGTAAAGAAAATCGCCGGTGAGGTATTTCCAATAAATCATCTGGGGGAGATAGCACAAAAAAAGAATCACGACAAAGGTCAGGATGAACCTGGGATGAAGAAAATGGCGTACCCGTTTGAGGATGTCCTTCATTGATCTGACATCAAGCAGAAAAAAGAAAAGAACCAGTAAAATATTGGTCGGACGAATCAAAACTGCCAGCGAAAGAGCGATGCAGATTCCAATAAAATGTCCAAAGCCATGCATCCCTCTTTCGAAATAACGTTTAAGTAAAAAAATGAACAGGCTGAACAGAAAAAAGGAATAAATATGTGAAAGGGAGCCCTCATCAATAGAAAAAAAATAGAGGTTTGTTCCCAGAAAAAGGAACATCAGGGTAAGGTAAACAACTTTCCTCCGGTAATAATGATCAAGGAACTTTTTCAGAAAGAAGAGTCCGAGGATCAGGTACAGAATGGCAGGGATCATCAGCATTTTCTGATAATATAGAGAAAATCCATCCGCTTCATAATGCAGGATTTTCGCCATCCAATGTGCCGGAAGGAATACGGGTGCCATCATCAGGGCAACCCCGTAAGTATATTTCGTGATAATTTTATTTTTTACCGTATCCAGGGTAAAACTTCCACACTCCTGTTGCAACCGGTATGGAAACTTCCGGGCATTGAAATTATAAATAAATACGGCAGGGAGATAAACATAGTAGCCCGCTTTATCCGTATAAATCTCGGATGGAAACGACCTTTTCCCCCCCGGAAAATTCAGGTTGAATGCCAGGTAAAGACAAACCACGAAAGCTGTGAGAAAGATCAGGAAATCTGAACGTTTAATCATAAGCCATCATTCCTTCGGTTCGTAAATTGAAATTTCCAAATCATCAAGAAAAACTTCACGATCGCCTCTGTACCAGAAAAATATCAGTACTTCATCTTCTGTATCGATGATCGGAGGAGTTTCATAATCGAGTGTGATGCGATTCCATCGGTCGGGTTCAGCATCGCTCGTTTCACAATGAATTGCCCTGTATTTGTAGGTATTCTCTTTATGATAACAGGTTGCTACAAGACTCACTTTTGCAGAATATTTTGGATGGGTAAAATAAATATATCCTCTCACTCTGATAAAAAGTTTGTCCTTTTGCGTCAATTCTTTGAATTTGAGTCTTATCCCCGGTGAATACCGCAACCCTTCTTCCATACGTATTCCAAATCTCCCGTTACGCGCATGGGTTGTATCCCGGAAGGATTCATAATATTCGATGGGGGTTTCAAAATCATAGCTGATTTTCTGTTTCAGTGCCATGGAAGCCTCTCCGGGAAAAATATCGTTGATTGCCATGGGCAGTGGTTCAAGGTACCGCCCTGCCAACCCGGGAACCTTCAATTGACCAAAAACAGCGGCATAATAGTGTGACGTCATTCTTGAGGGATGAATGATGGATCGCTGATACTGCCAGGTTTGAAAAAGATTGAGGAGGATCAACAGGCCGATGATGAGAAATGCGGGGATTTTGATGGCAAGCCTCTTCTCTGTCAGCCAGCCGATCAGGTATCCTAACGGAAGTGCCAGGATCGCGTAGGCCTCGATCATCGACCGCTGACCAAAACTATCGCCATACCACCACGCGGGCCAACTGGCCGCAATAAAGAGATAGCTGAGAAAGGAAAAGAAAAGGGCAAAAAAGACAGGGCGGTTTCGATCCGCCAGAAAATAAAAGCCGGCAATGGCAAAAATCATTAATGGAGAATAGACGAACCACCCTTTTTTAAACGATAAGAGAAAAACCCTGAGATAGGGCGCAACAGGAATATAATTGTCCAGGCTTCCCGGATCGAAATAGAGTTCATGACCAGCGCGGGTAAACCAGGGATAACAACACAGGATGATGAACAAACTCATAAAAGCCAGGAAAGCAAGGTATTGCCATCGGGCTGACAAAACCCGGGTCCATTTCTCCCTGGATGAGGTGGGGTCATGAACTCCCCACAGTACCGGGATGACAGCCACGATCAGTGCAATGGGATGAAGGAATCCGATCAGTCCCAGGCTTAAAATCATCAGCAGGAGAAATTTCCATTTCGGGGATTGGCTCCATTGCAGGTTAAGCCAAAGAAAAAATGCAAATAACCCGAAGAGGAATGAATGAACCGGATGATCCTGTGAAATGGTAAGCTGAAACAGGTTAGTTCCGAAAAACAATACCGCTATGGTTATCAGGGCTACCCTGGCAGAAATCAGTGATTGGAGCGTCCTGGCCGTAAACCATAATCCGCCGAAAGTGCAGAGAACTCCTGTTATGAAGAGAAAAATGCTCATAAGGCAATGTGGTAACTATTTTAGATATCTCCTGTCAATCAGGGTATATTTGATCAGGCACCACACGGCCCTGACAGCATCCTTCATGCGAATCTTCTTTCCCTCTTCATACGTACGTCCATAATAGGATATGCCCACCTCGTAAATCCTGATCCCGGGAAACCGTGCAATCTTGATGGTTACTTCCGGTTCAAATCCAAACCGGTTTTCCCTGAAATGGATTTTCCGTATAAACTCTGCCCTGAAAAGCTTATAGCAGGTCTCCATGTCGGTAAGGTTCAGGTTGGTGAACATATTTGAAAGGAAGGTCAGGATTTTGTTCCCGATGGAATGCCAGAAAAAAAGGATCCGGTGAGGTCGGCCGCCCATGAAACGGGAGCCATATACAACATCGGCGAATCCGTCGAGCATGGGTTTCAGCAGGACATTGAACTCGTTCGGGTCATACTCCAGGTCGGCATCCTGTACCACGATATAATCGCCTGTTGCTGCTTCAATCCCACGATGAAGTGCAGCGCCTTTCCCGCTGTTCCCGGGTTGATTCAAGAGTTTAATATCTGCTTGCGGATGGGAGGTGATGTAGGCATCAACAACCTTTTCAGTTCCGTCGGTGCTGTAATCGTTGATGATGATGATTTCTTTCTGAACCTCCCGGATCAATTCCACGGCAAGCACATTATCGAGTATGCTGTGGATGGTGGCTGCTTCATTATAAGCCGGGATAAGGATGCTGAGTTTTCGGGACTCCATATTGTTTCTCCTATTCGAAAAAATAAATTCGCTTGACCCTGCGGGAAATACCGGTCATCACCTCATAGGGTATAGTATCAATCTGCCGGGCCAATGCAGTCACCGGATGAAGGTCGCCAAAAACGATCACTTCGTCACCTTCCCGGATGCCGGATGCTTTTATATCTGTAATATCGAGCATCGTTAAGTCCATGCAGATGTTGCCGATGATCGGGGCTGGTTGTCCGTGTATGAAAAGACTTCCGTTTCCATTGCCCAGCTTACGGTTGAGGCCATCGGCATAACCAATCGGGACAATGGCCATTAGGGAATCTCTTTTAACGATGCCCTTCCGGTTGTATCCAATGGTTTCCCCTGCCCTGATTTGCCTGATTTGGGTAATGACGGTTTTAAGTGTGCCCACATTTCGAAGACGGGTTTGTTCTTCACTGGAGTTCCCAATGCCATACAACCCTATTCCCAGTCGAACCATATCGAACTGGGCATCAGGGAAACGGCTGATGCCAGCTGAATTGACGATATGATGCAATACCGGGTAAGGAATATTTTGAGTAATTTGTTTACTCGTTTCAAGGAAAACTTCGATTTGTTTCCTTGTAAAGTCAGCTTCAAACGGATCTTCGCTGGCTGCCAGATGAGAAAATACAGACTGAATCCTTAATTCTGGATTCTGCTTCAGTCGTTCTATCAACAAGGGCAGCTCTTTCGGTTCAAAACCCAGCCGGTGCATCCCGGTATCGATCTTGAGATGAACGCGAACCTCTTCCTGGATCGAGGTTTGGTTTCGCTCCATTGCTTCAACCAGAAGCCCGAGAATCCTCAGGTTGTAGATCTCTGGTTCAAGGTTATATTTCAACAAGGCATCGAGACTCTCCTCTTCCGGGCTCATCACCATGATGGGAAGGTGAATCCCTGCTTTCCGCAGTTCTACACCTTCATCGGCATAGGCCACGGCCAGGTAATCCACGCGATGAAACTGAAGCAGATTGGCAATTTCAAAACTGCCGCTTCCGTAAGAAAAGGCCTTGACCATGGCCATGATCTTTGTCCCCGGCTGGAGCAGGGAACGGTAATAATTCAGGTTATGGATCAGGGCATCAAGGTTAATTTCAAGTACCGTTTCGTGTGCCTTTTGCTGAAGCAGGGCGCTGATCTTCTCAAATTCAAAGTGGCGTGCTCCTTTCAATAAAACCGTTTCATTCTGAAAAGAAGAGATGAGCACATGCTGCAGAAAATCATCGGTGGTCAGATAAAACTCCTTTTGCATGAAAAACCTTGCTGCATTATGGCTGATATCTTTCCCGATCCCGATGACCCTGTCAATTTTTTTATGCTGCAGGAGATCACCGATTTCGCGGTAAAGGTCCTCTTTATCGCGTCCGCTTTGAAGGATATCGGAAAGAATAATGGTTTTCTTTGGGTGCTGGTTCTGCTGATTCAGAAAATCGATGGCGATGCTCAGGGAGTTGATGTCGGTGTTGTAACTGTCGTTGATGAGGTGGCAGTGGTTGATGCCCTCCTTAAGTTCAAGTCGAAGCGCAATGGCCGTCAGCGTGGAAATCCGTGGCCCGATAGCGGAAAGCGAAAATCCTAAAACGAGCATGCCCGATATACAATGGATGGCATTTTCAATGGAGGCTTCGTCGATAAACGGGATGGTCAACCGGATTTCTTCGCTTTTATATTCCCCGAGAAGGGTTGTTTTGCCATTTTCTTTTTGGATTTCCGTTATTTTGAGATCTGCCGAACAGGCATTGGCACGGCTCCAGGTAAAGGTCTTCAGGTTTTGATATCGTTCGGAGGAGGCCAGGCTTTCTGCAATAAGGGAATGATCGGCACAATAAATGAGGGTATCGGCATGTTCAAATAACCTTAGTTTTTCCCCGGTTTTCTGGCGAAGATCCCGGAAGTGTTCATCGTGGGCGTGGCCGATATTGGTGAAAATCCCGATGGTCGGCCGAATGATGGGCTCCAGCCTTTCCATCTCTCCCGGCATGGATATTCCGGCTTCAAATATTCCCAACTGGTGTTCGGGTTCCATTTTCCATATGGAGAGCGGGACCCCGATCTGAGAGTTATAGCTTTTCGGACTGCGGATGATCTTGTAATCCTTGCCCAGCAATTGAAAAAACCATTCCTTGACGATGGTTTTCCCATTGCTTCCGGTGATGCCAAAAACGGGGTAATGAAATTGAGATCGATGAAATGCACCCAATTGCTGAATGGCATCGAGGGTGTTTTTCACCAGGATGAAAACCGCCTCTTTGAAACGGGAAGGCGGATTCTGATTTCCGTTTTCAACCTGCGGCCAGTCTTCGGGTAACACAGATACGAGGAAGTGCCTCACCCCTTTGTCATACAGCCCTGCGATATAGTTATGACCATTATTCCGGCCAGAGACCAGGGCAATAAAAAGACAATTATCGGAATGAATAAATCGCCGGCTGTCGATCAGGATATCCCGTATTACCGGATCATCCTGACGGGCTGAATGCAGGATTCCATGAGTAATCCCGGCAATTTTTGAGACCGTGTAGGTCGGGTCATTCATGCATGATTGTTTTCCGGTTCGGGAGCAGCAGGATGCAATGGATTGGCACGGAGTTCCTCGTACTCCAATCGATGGGTAAAAATGTCGCAGGCCAAATAGAGAGCATTCCGGAAGGCTTCGGGGGAGGCTTCATTTTTTCCGGTAAGGTCATATGCGGTGCCGTGCGCCGGTGAAGTACGTACAACAGATAGTCCGGCAGTAAAGTTAACCCCCTCCTCAAACGACATCAGTTTGAAGGGGATCATGCCCTGATCGTGGTACATGGCCAATATGCCATCGAAATTCCGGAAATTGGCCGATCCGAAAAATCCATCGGCAGGGTAAGGTCCAAACACCAGCATATTCTGACCATAGGCTTTGTCAATAGCTGGTTTGATGACAGTATTTTCCTCATTCCCGATCAATCCGTCATCGCCCGCGTGCGGATTCAGTGCCAGCACAGCGATTCTCGGTTTAATGATCCCGAAATCGCGGATGAGCGATTGGTGCATGATCCGGATCTTCTTATACAATCCATCTTCCGTAAGATTATCTTTTACCTGGCTGATGGGAAGATGACCGGTTGCCATGCCAATGCGCAAATTTTTATTCACCATGAGCATGAGATAATCCCCTGAATTGAACTTTTTAGCAAAATATTCGGTATGACCCGGAAAGGGAAAGTTGGCCGACTGGATATTCTTCTTGTTGATCGGAGCAGTGACTACCACATCGATCAGGTTTTTAGCCAGATCTTCGGTAGCAGCTTCCAGCGACAGATAGGCCAATTCACCGGCAATGGGTGTTGATTTTCCAAGGTCGATCTTGATCTCCTCATCATGAATGTTAATGATGTTCGGACGGCGTGGATGAGCCATGTCGGCCTTTTTCACAAGGTTAAAATTAAAATCATTGATGTTTAACGTCTTCCGGTGATAGGAGGCCACTTTCGATGATCCGTAAACGACGATGGTATAAAGCTCCATCAGTCGCTGATCCTGCAACGTTTTTATGATGATCTCATAGCTGATGCCATTCACATCGCCATGAGTAATGCCAACTCTGATCCGTCTTTCTTTCTCTACTACTGGTTCCATATCTGGGTTTTATAATTGCAAAGATATCTGTTTTTTATTTGGCCATTAGGGTATTTTAGGTATGGCGTTCTTTATCAATAGGAAATTTGTTTGAAATGAATTCGAACAACAATCGCACCCCAAATCCTGTTCCTCCCTGTCCCCGGTAAGAATCGCGTTTTTCGAGAAAGGCCGGTCCGGCGATATCGAGGTGGATATAGGGATAATCGGTGAATTTCTCCAAAAATTTGGCAGCGGTGATAGAGCCGCCTTCCGCGGGTCCCAGGTTTTTAAGATCGGCCAATTCCGATTTCAACAATTCACCGTATTCCTCCCACATCGGAAATTCAACGATCCGCTCATGCACTTCATCCCCGGCCTCTTTCAGGTCGGCCATTTCCTTGCCGGCTTTGACCTGCATCCCAACAGCACCAAAGTTTCCGATGGCCCGCACGGCCGAACCGGTCAGTGTAGCCAGGTCGATCACCAGGGCGGGGTTCAGTTTCTTTGCATAGCTCAGGGCATCGGCCAGGATCAACCGGCCTTCGGCATCGGTATCAATGATTTCAACGGTGGATCCGTCAAACATGCGGATGATGTCGCTGGAAGCAATGGCTTTAGGACCAGGACGGTTATCTGTTGCCGGTATCAGTCCCATCACGTAAACGGGGAGTTTTGCTTTTGCTACTGCGTACATGACCGTTGCCACGGCCGCCCCGCCCGACATGTCATCCTTCATGTTCTGCATGAAATTACCCGGTTTGAGGTTCATTCCGCCCGAATCGTACACCACCCCTTTGCCTGCCAGAACAAGAGGCTTTGTATTTTGGGCTCCTGAAGGTTTCCATTCGAGTATGGTGAAGGTAGGTGGCTCGTGACTTCCCTTGTTGACACCAAGGATCCCTCCCATTTGCAATGCCTCCAGCTTTTTTTTGTTAAGCACCTCCGCTTTCATCCCCGACTCCGATGCCAGCTTTTCGACCTCTGCTGCAAAAATGGTTGCCGTAAGATAGGAATTGGGTTCATTGATCAGGGTACGGCATCGATAAACGGCATCGATGAGGATGTTCAGTTTCGATACCGGGGATACAGCATCCTTCATCGTTGATCGCTGATCGCTGATCGCTTCGGAATAAATCTCAATCTCCTTCAGTGTGTTGACGTTTTTTTTCTCATTTTTATACTTCAGGAATTGGTAAGAGCCTAGCGCCATCCCTTCTGCAAATGCCAGAACCTCCTCCGGGGTGTTTGCCTGGTCGAACAACACCACTTTTTTTATTTTATTCTCATTCAACAACAAACCTACTGTATCTCCTGCTTTCCGGCAGCTTTCAAGTCTCCTGGAAGAGTTCTTTTCCCCGTTGAGAAAACAGATAAAAATCCAGTAATCAAGCCGGTTGAAAGAGACAATTTCCTTTTTAAGTTCCTCCTTTTGCATTTTCAGATACTCCTTTTCGGCTTTGGAAAATAGTCCTGACGGAAGTTTTGGGATGCCGGTCGTGATGATTACCAGATTCCGGACCTCTTGAGTTTTACGGGTGAGGGATATGATTGGGTGCATGTTTTTACTTACTTTTGACCTGTTTTTCATGGCAAAGTTAGAAAAAATAAGCAAGAAGGCACTGAACCTGGAGTTCCTCAGTAAGGAGGAGGGAAAGATCCTGTTTGAACAGTTGCCGCTGGCAGGATTGATGTTCCTGGGAAATGAGATCCGTAAGCGACTTCACCCTCACGGGAAAGTCACCTGGATCATCGACCGTAACGTGAACATCACCAACGCGTGTGTTTCAGGGTGCAAATTCTGCAATTTTTACCGGCCGGTCAACAACGACGGTTGTTACGTGACATCGATGGAGGAATATATTTCGAAAATCGATGAAATGAAACGACTTGGCGGAAATCAGTTGTTGCTGCAGGGGGGTATGCATCCGCGTCTCGGCCTTGAATTTTACGAAAACTTGTTTCGCGGCCTGAAGAAGCTTTATCCCGGTTTGCGTCTTCATGCATTGGGACCACCGGAGATCGTCCATTTATCCAAAATGGAAAAACTCAGTTTAAAATTCATTCTGCAACGGCTGATCTCTTCAGGGATGGATAGCCTTCCCGGCGCGGGCGCTGAGATCCTTGTGGATCGTGTCCGCAGGATCGTCTCCCCCGTCAAATGCACAGCCGGTGAATGGCTTGAGGTAATGAAAACTGCCCATGAACTCAATATCACCACCTCTGCCACCATGATGTTTGGGCATATCGAGACGCTGGAAGAACGACTGGAGCACATGGTCCGGGTGCGGGAGGTTCAATCCATGAAACATAACGATCATAAAGGATTCCTCTCATTTATCCCATGGCCATTTCAGGATGATGGCACCCAGTTAAAAAATACTTACGGGGTAACCAATACTACCACTGCTGAAGAATATATCCGCACGATCGCCATCAGCCGCATCATGTTACCCAATGTTCCGAACATTCAGGCCTCGTGGTTAACTGTAGGTAAAGACACAGCACAACTGTGCCTGCATGCCGGCGCCAATGACTTTGGCAGCATCATGATCGAGGAAAATGTAGTTTCGGTTGCAGGGGCTAAAAACACCTTCAATGCCGCCGGTATCCAAATGGCGATTCGTGAAGCAGGATTCGAGCCACAATTGCGGAATCAGGATTTTGAGTTCCTTCCCGATTCTTGATTTAATCTTCTGGTTTTCTCTCTGCCCTAACAGTTATTTTTGCTGGAATTTGATCAAGCCATTATTCTTCCAGTCGGCATAAATACTGGATGCTATCCGCAAGGAGACTTCATCCACATAATTCGGGTCGGTAATGGAGATGTCGGCTGTCCAGAGCAGGGCGTTATTCGAATTGGCATACAGGTTGGCCCTCAGGTTCACCACAGAAGTAGTGGTCCAGTATCCCCCGGTGGTCACTACATTATAACCCGGAGAGTACATGGGATAACCCCAGGAATAATAACCATAGTAGTTGTAATAATAATCGGGATAGACGGTGGTTGAAGGCGGAACGTAGTTTTCCGATTTATCCGTCCCTTTGTATGTCACAATCAGGATGGCATCGGCCCCGATGCTGTCGAAAATCTTTTCCAGTGCAGGAAGTTCATACTTCTTATCCGGGCTGATATAGCTGAGGGCTTCAACTGATTTCAATCCTTTGCTGTTAAATAAACTGACTGCATATTGCTCAAATGGCTTGGCATATTCAAGCTTGTTGAACATTGCCCAGACAGCAACTTTTGAGATTTTCTGGGTTTCTTTGGGATTCGTCCAGGAGGTGAGGGTTACGGGCGAACAGGCAGTGAACAGGAAGGCCATCGCGATGGTCATCAATCCTATTCCCGAGAAGATTTTTTTCATGGTATAACGATTTTGGTTTGACATTTGTTTGATCAATCAAAGATAGGGAAAAAACAAATCGAAAATCAAGTTGGAAGGTTATTCTCTGTTTTTCTCCCAGAAAAGCTCTCGGGAATTCAGTTCCAGTCCAACGAGGTGGCCAAACCTCGTGTTCCCTGAATAAACACACCCTCCGTCAAGGTTGAAAATATTGGATCGCGGATCCTCAACACGACGGCGGATGTCATCGAGGCTGGCCGGGGTATGTCCATGAATCAGGACACGGCCTTTCAGAAACCCCTCGTTGTAGGATTCCACCCGTCGCCAGATCATGGAATCGGCATCATCAAGGGGATTTTCAGTACGGCCATCAAAACAGGCATGGGTGAGGAAATATCCATCGGTTGCTTCATGCAGGCTGAGTTCCCTGAAAAAATCCAGGTAGGGTTCAGGTATATTCAGGATGGATTCCGGATTTCTGGTTTCCTTCTCCGGAACTCCAAAATCACGAAGGGTGGTGTACCCCGAATTCAACATCCAGAGTTTATGGAATTCGAGATCCGAAAGGGCTGCCAGGATCATGAATTCATGGTTTCCCATGAGGGAGATAACCTTGTACAAGTTATTCCGGAGATTAAAAATGTAATCGATCACGGCTTTGCTGTCGGGACCACGGTCGATGTAATCGCCAAGGAGGTAAAGCGTATCCCCTGGAGTCAGCCGGATGTTTTCCTCCACAAGATAACGGAAAGTCCGGAAACAGCCATGAATATCGCCGATGACATACCGTTTGCCCATGGTCAATTTACATCTTTGATCACGGCTGCAAAATGGCGCATGATTATTTCGGTTGCGCCACGGTTTTCGTTGACATAGTCGTGGCAAATGGTTGATATCCGCTGATGGGAAGCTGGGTCAATCAGCAGTATTTTAACCTGCTGATCGAGTTCTGCAGCGGTATGCACACAAAATGCCCCTCCGAGTGCCACGAGATCGGCGGCCTCTCTGAACTTCTTGTAGTTTGGACCAAAGAAAACCGGGATGCCAAAAGTAATGGGTTCCTGAATGTTGTGGATGCTCACTCCAAATCCTCCGCCGATAAAGGCCAGGGTGGCATATTGATACAATTGTGCCAGGATGCCCACCGAATCAATGATTAGCACATCCGTTTCTGCAGCGTTCTTTTCCGTCAGTTCGGAATAGGTCATTACCGGCTTTTTCAGTCTCTCTTTCAGCGCCTGTATCCGTTCAGGACTGGTGTTGTGCGGAGCAAAAATAAATTTAAAATCCAGATTGGGATCTTCGGTCAGTGGCAGGATCAGATTTTCATCCTCTCTCCAGGTGCTGCCCCCGATGAACACTGGTTTATGGGCGCAAAAACGGTCGATGAGGGGAAAGGATTTCCGCTGGGAGGCTATGGTGAATACTCGGTCGAAACGCGTATCCCCGGCAACGCTGGCATTTTTCTTTCCGATCGATTCGAGCAGTGCACGCGATTGTTCGTTCTGCATGAAAAACCAGCTTACCGCATCGAGTTGTTCGCGGAACCAACTTCCGTAAAACTGAAAGAAATGCTGCCGGGGTCGAAACAGTGCGGAAACAAAGTAAACCGGAATCCCGTTCCGGTGAAGTTCATCCATCAGGTTGAACCAGAAATCGTACTTGATGAACACAGCCATGACCGGCCGGATCGTGGCTATCCACCGTTTGGCATTTGACGGGGTGTCGAGCGGAAGATAAAAAACAAAATCCGCATGCTCATAGTTTTTTCTCACCTCATACCCCGAAGGAGAGAAGAAAGAAACCAGGATTCTGTAGCATGGATATGTTGTCCGGAAGGCCTCGATGATGGGGCGCCCCTGTTCAAACTCACCCAACGAGGAGGCATGAAACCAGATCACCGGTCTGGCATCGGGATTCCCCTCTTTGAGAGCCTTCTCCAGATGGCGAAAAAGATTTTTCCTCCCCTTTACCCATACACTTGCTTTCCTGTCAAACAGTGCAGCCAGCCTGATCAGCAGACCATACATAAAAATACCAAGGGTGTATAGAAAATGCATTACCAGGCGGATGAATGGATCGAATGATTAAATTTTAGTACAGATAGAATTCCTTCGGGGTGCGTTTGTACAACGGGATAAGCCAGCATACTTTGATCCCGTAGAACTGGCTGGAGTATTTTTTAGTATCTTTTTTACCCGTATCAAAATCCAGTTCGCGGAGGGCTTTGGTCCAGGTTTGCATGAATTCAAAGCCCAGGTAAAAATTCAACAGGCGGGTGTTGCTGAGGTAGAGGTATCCCAGTGATCCGGTGAGAATAAAACCTGCATTCAACCGGTCGTAGCCTTTTTTATAATCCCCGTAAATCTGGGGGGCGTTATTTCCCGGGTTATGGATGCGGATTTTATTTCGTGTATAACCACCTCCGGCCGTGATCATGAGTCCGCAATTCGGGTTGGGCGACAATACCGGAATGATCTTTCCGAAGCTGCCGGTGAAACTGTAGCCGCGTTCATAAAATACAACATCGGCTACCATCCCGTTGGCATTGATCAGGTATCCTTCAGGAGTAGAAATCCGGGAAAGCAGCGAATCTGAATTCTTTACACTTTGGCCGAAAAGGAAATTACCCTCCACCCCGAATAGCCAGTTGGATTTTGTTTTGAGCATGAATCCACCGCCAATGCTTGAGTTGCTTCCAAAACGCTGAGCCAGGTCGCCACCCGGAAACTGGTATGAGTAGGTGGCATACAGTACCGGGGTGAAAATGGCCGAATCCTTGATGTTCACCTGAGCCAGCATAAAGGAGGCGGGAAACAGAACGAGAAGAATGGTGAAAGCTGTTTTTCGAAACATGGGAAATTCTGTTATATCAAGCGTTCATTAAAACCTGTAAATAAGCCCCAGACCGGGATTAAGTGTGGAGATGGTTTTCTTAATATTGATGTCGATCTGATCCGACCAGACAGGGACCCAGATCTTTTCTCCGGTTTCAGGATCGATCTCTTCATAATAACCCAGGAACTGGGCCTTGTATTCCTTTTTTTTCTGAGGGAAAGCGCCCAGGTAATTGATGTTGAATTTGACAATGAAATGCTCAGAAACCGCGTATCCGATCCCGGCTGAAAACTGGAAGGCAAAACCACCTGCGCCGCCCGTGACATTTTGCTTGGTCACTGGATCGGTGTAGGTGAAGTTCGGGCTGAAGGCCAGCATGTATCCGGCGAGTGCACGAACATCAATACTCACCCTTTTAAATGTTTTCATAAACACCGGTCCAAGCATCAGGTAATGATTTGACCATGCCCTTGTTCCCAACATGAAATTGGTATCCACCCCGATTGGATTAACACCTCTTGCAGTATCGAGCAACGCGTTGCGCTGATAGGTGTATTGAAACGCCAGGCCTACTCCCGAATTCCCCAGCCAATCAAAAGTGAGCTGCACAAGCCAACCATTGGCGGCATATCCCGATTTTGAATTTTCGCGGTCAAATTTACCATAATCACCCAAAACCATGGAATAGCCTGCAGAAACTTCAACGGCCATCTTTTTAGAAGGTTTCTCCGAAACGAGACCCGTTTGCGCATGCACAGCCAGAGAAAAAAGGAGTAGAAACAGAAAAAGTGGCGCTTTCTTCATAACTGTGAATTGTGACTACAAAGTTAATGGATTTCCGGTCAATATTTTCGGTTTCAGGAAATTTGTGTAGCTTTGGCGTTCAATTCAATTGTGTTTCTTGTAATGCTTTTTACCTGCCGAATCAGCAAGGTGGAATCAAATAATTGTCAATCAAACATCGAAAATCATAAATAATTCATCCATGGGAAAACCAATTCTAAACTTAGGCCTGTTGATATTGTTAGCGGCCATCGGCCTCGATTCTCTGGCCTGTACCAACTTTATAATAACCAAAGGCGCGTCGACCGACGGATCGGTGATGATCACCTATTCGGCCGACTCACATCAGCTTTATGGGGAACTCTATTATCGTCCCGCGAAGGACTGGCCTGCCGGAACAATGGTGGATGTGATTGAATGGGACACGCAGAAACCATTGGGAAAAATTCCCCAGGTACGGCATACCTATTCGGTGATCGGCAACATGAACGAGCATCAACTGGCCATTGGTGAAACTACTTTTGGGGGTCGTGATACGCTGGGCAGTCAGAAAGGCGCTATTGTCGACTACGGAACGCTCATCTATTTCACCCTGCAACGTGCAAAAACCGCCCGTGAAGCCATTAAAGTGATGGGTGAAATGGTGGCTGCCTATGGGTATGCCAGTTCCGGAGAATCCTTCTCCATTTCCGATGCAAATGAAGCATGGATACTTGAACTGATCGGAAAGGGGAATTTTGAAAAGGGAGCGGTATGGGTGGCCATGCGCATTCCCGACGGGTACATCTCAGGCCATGCCAACCATCCCCGCATCACCCAGTTTCCTTTGAATGATCCCCAGAACTGCATTTATTCTCCCGATGCCATCTCCTTTGCCCGGAAAATGGGTTGGTACAACGGGCCCGACAATGAATTCAGTTTTTCGGATACCTATGCTCCACTCAATTTCAGCGGCGCCAGGGCTTGTGAGGCCAGGGTTTGGGCTATGTTCAACAGGGTTAACTCCAACATGGGGCAGTACCAGGATTATGCCATGGGCCATATCATAACCGGGAAATATGACTATCCCACCAACCGTATGCCCCTCTGGATCAAACCAGATAAAAAGGTTTCTGTACATGATGTGATGGAACTCATGCGCGACCATTATGAAGGCACCAAAATGGATATGAACAACGACATCGGAGCCGGTCCGTTCAATTGTCCTTACCGCTGGCGTCCCATGACCTGGAAGGTCGATGGCGCTGATTACATTCATGAACGCGCCACCTCCACGCAGCAAACAGGATTTGTTTTTGTCGCTCAATCGCGCAACTGGCTGCCCGACCCCATCGGGGGGATCTTCTGGTTCGGCCTCGATGATACCTATACCACGGTCTATTCTCCGATGTACTGCGGAATGACCAGGGTTCCAAAGGCCTATGCCGTTGGAAATGGCGACCTGATCCATTATTCTCCCACATCTGCCTACTGGACCTTTGCCTTTGTTTCCAACTGGGCCTATACCCGCTGGAGCTATATCATCAAGGATATTCAGCCGGTGCAGCGTGAACTGGAGAATACCTACATCACCCTTTCCGGTAAAATTGACCAGGAGGCTGCCAGAATCTATAAAACCGATAAGGCAAAAGCCATTAAATACATCACCGATTTCTCCGTGAAAACCGGCGAAAACACCGTGAAACGCTGGAAAGAACTGGGAGAGTACCTGCTGGTAAAATACATCGATGGCAACATCAAAAAGGAAAAAGACGGCAAATTTGAAGACAATGGCTATGGTGTACCAGTGATGCCTTCACAACCAGGTTATCCCGAATGGTGGCTTCGCGAGATTGTGAAACAACA
>Ga0247841_10002552_pt1 | contig 35992 bp, 35 predicted proteins | sample LaCruzMarch2015__2_FD_192410 | JGI IMG/M metagenome (GOLD analysis project Ga0247841, IMG submission 192410) | Freshwater microbial communities from meromictic Lake La Cruz, Castile-La Mancha, Spain - LaCruzMarch2015_18m | ecosystem: Environmental > Aquatic > Freshwater > Lake | place: Spain... | reverse complement strand
TAGCGGTATCGGAGCGCCGGCGTTAACCGCGCTTTCTTCCACCAAATTCGCGCTCATTGATGATTCCAACGACCAATTACGCGCTTATGACTGGAACGGATCAACCTGGGCGCTTGACGAAGATTATGTCTATGATGTAACCAATGTTGGTTCTCCCGCAATTGCCGCGCTTTCCTCCACCAAAGTCGCCTTTATTGATTTTAATAATGACAGCCTCCGCACCTATGGTTTCGTGGGTGGGACAATGGGAATTGCCGGAGTATTCACCAAGGGTTCCAACTCTTATACCGTGACCGATAGCGCGGTAAGTTTTAACGGATCAGACGCGCAATCGATTCCGGAATTTACTTTTAACCATCTGGGAACGGCAAACGGCGGAACAAAGACAATGGCCGGGGCGGTGACTGCGGGCGGGAATTTGGAAATCGGTAGCAGTACAACCTTGGATACGGGAAGCAGCTACGCACTGAATGTCGCAGGCAACTGGAGCAATGCTGGAACGTTTACGGCAAACAGCAGTACAGTTACTTTAAACGGGGCAGGAGGATCCACGCAAGCGATTTCCGGCGCTACAAGCTTTTATGAATTAACGGCGACCGCGACTAACGCTCGGACACTGCAATTCGAAGCTTCATCAACAACTACCATTACGCACGCTTGGACAGTGACGGGTTCCAGCGGGCAATTAATTACGTTAACTTCCTCGTCTGCCAGCCAGTGGAGAGTTGATCCCACATCGCCGTCGATCAGTTATGTTGATGTGAACTATTCCAACAACATCAGCGGCAGCGATATTTGCGCGACTTATTCACAATCGACAAGCGGCAACAATACAAATTGGAGTATCGGGTCCGGAAGCACCTGTCCGGCCGCACCCACATTCAATTCGGGTTATGAACCCCACGAAGATCCGCTTTCCGATGCCACGTCACCAACAAACATGGGCGGCAACGTTACTTTCAAAGCAACCTCCACCGATACCAATGGCGACCAATGGTATCTGGCAGTCTGTAGAACCAATGAAGTCGCCACCAGCACCAACGCGGCGCCAACTTGTCCCGGCGGCGAATGGGATGTTTCCGGCGCCACCAATTCGACATCGGAAGCAATCGCAACCTACACCGTCACAGCCAGCGAGACACTGGAATCATACGCGTGGTACGCTTTCGCGTGCGACAAAACCGCCGGCAACCCCTCCTGTTCGGCAATGTCAAACTCGGGAACGAGCGGCAATAACGGCTCGCCATTTTCGGTAAATCACGCCCCCGTATTCATAGAAGTGTCCAATGACGGCCCAAAGCTTCCCGCGGCAACCGATCTGACAATAACCGGCTTGTTCAGTGAGTCCGATACAGAAGGAGCAACCGATACCGTAAGCATGTATGTTTGCAAAGATGACGATTTTAACGGATCTGATTGTGGCGGCGGCGGAAAATGGTGTTCGGTCACCGGAGTCGCGGCAAACAGCGGATCGGGTTGGCTTACCGGCTACGCCTATCGAGTAAGAATTCCGGTAAGCGCCACTACGACCGGAGCGCAGACAAATTACCAAAAAATGCTTTCCATCGTTCAAGGATCGGGTACAAATTCGGCGGGCACGGTATACCTTAACAGTCACGCACTAAGTTGGCCTAATGATATCCGGTTCACCAAATCCGATGGCACAAGCGCGCTGGATTTTTACCGCGAAGAATCCGACGCTACCGACGGCACCTGGCACGTCGAACTGAATTTTATCGGCGAGGCGGGAAATACGGATTTTTATGTCTATTACGGCAAAATCTCGGATAGCGATACAAGCAACGGCGCCAATACCTTCCAGTTTTTTGACGATTTTGAAGCGGGAAACCTTGATTTATGGACACTGAAACAATCCCAATGGTCTGCGCAAGACATTACCAAATACGAAGGATCATTCGCCGCGAAAACTACACCCGGGACCACCAATAAAATGCTTTCAAAAACCGTCAGCCTTAGTAACTCCCTAATTCATTATCGGGCATCCACCGATAACGCAACAATAAGGTCATGGCCGATGATGCTGAGCGAAAACACTCCTCGATCAATATATCCGTTTACGTTCCATGAAACTGGAAAGATTATGTATTATATCGGCGGTGCTTCATACGCAGATTTTCCGGTCAGCACCTCCTACGCGCAAGATACGTGGTATTCATTGGAAGTGGCAATTGATTTTAGCAATTCGCTATTTCATTGGTGGGTCAACGGATCAGACAAAGGAACGGCACCTCTTAAAAACGATTTGGGAACGACGCTGGATATTAGCAATTCACTAACCGCGGTCAAAGGGCAAGCTGCCGCGACTACCGCCAATATGTATTTAGATCAGGTATGGGTGCGAAATTACACAAACCCGGAACCAACCTGGGCAACTCCTGGAGTTGAAACCGCATCGGCCGGCGGAGCTTCCTGTGATCTTACGATCCCTGACCCGCAAGCGCACGGGACTATAGATTTTTACACCTATATCGTTGACAGCCACAATACATCGGCGTCGGGCGGTCAGCAGGGCGCTTTGGCAACTTTCCGCGTGAGAGACGCTGTGCCAACCGTCTCGGGTACACCGTCACTAAATAACACCGAACCTATCGATTTAATCAATGAAGAATCGACCACCGATATTTATGTGCGGGGAACCGTTATTGACGATAACGGCTGCGCCGATACGACGGCATCCACTACGGTCGATGTTTGGCAGACTACATTGGCCGGAAGAAGCGGTTGCAACACTACCGGGAAGGCCGACGGGAATAAATGTTATTACCACATGAATTGCGTTTATGATGGCACGGTTGACCCTTGCGAAGGCGGCAACGACAAAACCACCAGCTATAAATGCACTGTGCCTTTCCAGTATTACACGAACCCTACCGATACCAACACGCCATGGCCTACTGACAGTTGGACCGCCACCTTTATGCCGGGAGACGGACAAGGTCCCAGCGCCGCGAATGAGAGCAATACAGCACCACAAGAAATGAACAGTTTCCTGGCGCTCGGCCTGGCTGATAGTTACAACTCGATCAGCTATGGCGATCTTGCCAGCGGTGCCAACACCAATCCGTTACTGGAAAAAATACGCGTAAAATCCACCGGCAATTGCAGTATTGACACCAACCTGAGCGGTACCACCATGACCGGTCCCGGCACCGCGATCCCGATCGCCAACCAGCGCTATGGTTTAGGCGTGGGCGCGCCGGCCTGGGGTGACGGCGTCGAACTTTCCGCAACCTCCACCCTTGCAAGCGTAGGAGTCTGTAAAAGCGGCTACGCGCTTACTCCGGCATGGAAACCGATCTGGTGGGGAATTACCATTCCCAGCGGGCAATTCAGCGGCGCTTATACCGGAACAAACACCATCGCCGCGGTCAAAAAACCTTGGGCGACCACGGGCGACTGGTGCGAATAATCACCGCCCCGATATCAGATATTTAAACTTTCAAACGAGAAACTAAACTGTTAATAAATTATGTTGACAGGAAACATTGTCTTCGTGCTATAATTATTAATTGCGAATACTATGTGTTAATTTTGATTCTAAATTTGTTATTAAAAGCGGTTAAACTTTAATTTATTTTCATTAATTTTAAAAAGAAAAATGGCAAAAAAAATAAAAAAATACTTATCGGGATTCATGGTGGCAAACCTGACACTGTCATTGTTTTTATCATTCGCGGTTTTCAACGGTTCGGAGATAAAAGCGGATAACGCGCCGGCAACCACCACGGTGACCGTCAGCAACGGCGCGCCCAGCTTTACCACCGCTCCGCACGAAGACCCAACCTCAGACGGCACAACTCCGACAAACGTGGGCTCTAACGTGGTGATTAAAGCAACCGCTACGGAAGGCACCGGTGATAATTGGTACCTTGCGATCTGCAAGGGTAACAATATTACCCCGGTAAATGGGGACGCGCCTACGTGTCCCGATGGCGCTTGGGACATTTCTGATGCGGCCAGCTCAACCGCGGAAGCAACCGCGACCTATACTGTCACCACCGGAGAAACCAACCAAACATACGCGTGGTACGCTTTTGCCTGCGACGACAATGCCGGAACCGCGATGTGCTCCTCGATGGATAACAGCGGAACTTCGGGTGGGAACGGATCCCCATTTTCGGTTAACCACCGCCCGACATTTACCGCCGTAGGCAATGATGGTCCGGGAAACCCCGGCGCCGCCGATTTAACGGTAACCGCAACCACCTATGACGACGATGATGATGATGGCGCGCAAGACACGGTAAGTTTGTTTGTTTGCAAATCATCGGGATTTACCGGATCCGCCTGCACCGGGGACCAATGGTGCACCACCGCTGGCGTTACACCAACCGTAACACTGGCATGCGATTTGACGATTCCCGATCCTCAAGCTCACGGCACCATGGATTATTGGGCCTACATCGTTGACAGCCACGGATTCGTTGCCACCGGTGGCAAGCAAGGGTCTGCCGAAACATTTACGGTCAGTAATGTTGCGCCCTCGGTTTCAGGTACGCCAACGCTCAACGGAACCGCGGATATAGATCTTACAAGCGAAAAATCAACGACAAATATCGTAATTACGGGAATCGGGACTAATGATAACGGGTGCGGGGATATGGACGCGGCGGCCACATTCGCGAACGCCTGGCTGACATCATTGGGCGGGGCAAGCTGCACCGATAACACCAACCCGAACAAATGCTATTTCCACGCGACCTGCACCCAAACCGGGGCGAACGCCTGCGAAGGCGGAATTGACAAGGACGCAACCTATACCTGCACCGTGGCTTTCCAATATTATTCGAATCCCACTGACGCCAACACGCCTTGGACCGCGACCAGCTGGACCGCAACCTTTATCCCCGGAGACGGAGCCGGTGCAAGTGCGAGCACCGCTAATTCAGGAATCCAGGAAATGAACAGCTATTTGGCAATGGCATTAACGACCGACTATGACGCAATCGCTTACGGTAGCGTATCCGCGGGCGGCAAAGTGGACCCGTTGGTAGAAAAGCTGCGGGTTGAAGCAGCCGGCAATGTAAGTATTGACTTAACCACTGCCGGTACGGATATGTCAAAGAGCGGCGCCAGCATCGGTAAGGAGTATCAGCGATATGAAATCAATGCCGCTGAAGGCGGGCACGATTGGGCCGATGGTGAAATACTCAGCGATACGCCTGCGGCAACAAACATAAATGTTTGTAAGAGCGGATACAGCCCTACGCTTGCGTGGAAGCCCATGTACTGGGGCATTGAAATTCCCGCCGGACAAGCCGCAGGCAGCTATACCGGTACCAATACTTTGACTGCGGTGAAAAACACGTACGGCGGAGCGGATGAATGGTGCGAAACTTTATAAGGTTTAGTAATTTTTAGGATTAAATTTTGACTTATCGTTATGTCCTTCCGGAAAGCACCATCAATATTAGTTGGAATAATTTTAATGGCATCAGCGCTGTTAACAGTCCAAACCGCTGATGCTTTTGGTATATCACCGCCGCAAGTAATTAACGACCGGCTATATCCCGGCGCCCATTACGAACAAAAGATAACTCTGTCGCGAACCGATTCGGATCAGGCGGTTTTATGCAAGGCCGAAATCAACGCGCCGGGATTCGAAAAATGGATCAGCATCGACCCGGGAGCGACGTTTACCATTCCCCAAGGCCAAAGGATCCAGGTAATGATGGTCAAGATTGATGTTCCCAAAGACGCCAAACCCACACGCAACCGTGGCTCTATTAAAGTTACCGTGGCACCGGCGGCCCAAGAGGGCGTCATCAACATCGTGCTTGGCGCGCAAATTGACGTTGACCTGACGGTAACGTCGGAAAAGGTGAGCGAATTTACGGTAAAGCAGGTAAGGATCCCCGATATCGAAATAGGCTGGAAGACCATTGTTGGCATCAAGCTGAAAAATGAGGGTAATATAAAGAACGCTCCCGACAAAGTGGTGCTTTCGGTTTATGATTCGAGCCACAAAAAATTGATAAAAACCGTTGAGACAAAAAAAATTCAAAAGATCGAACCGTTCCAAACCGAGGAAGTGCTGACGTTCTTCAAAGTGCCATTGGCTTTGGGTCAATATTGGGGCGAAGCAAACGTATACAAAAACGGACAGGTTATTTGGGTTGAAAAAGTTATCTTTACCGTGCGCCCGAAAGGCAGTCTGCCTCCGCAACAATCCGAACCTCTTTTCGTGAATGTTGACAGGAATACAGTGATTATTGTTTCCTTGGTTGGTTTGATAATCGCCGCGGTATTGATCTATGCCGCTCTCAGATTCCTGAAAACGAAGAAAAAAAGAAAGTGGTGGGGTAAAAAATAATGGAAATATCCATCTATGAAATCATGGGTACGGAGGGTATTTTTCGTTCTATTCGCAACACTGGGATTGGCTGCCAATGATCCTTTTTTTGTTTTAAACGCCGCCCTTTTGGAAGATGTGAGATCAACCGTAGTGGTGATCATTTGCGGCAACGGAATGCTCGAATCCGGGGAATTTTGCGACAATGGCGCCAATAACAAAACATATATTGCCGGCACCAACGACCACTATTGCAACATTGATTGCAAAGCCTGGGCGCCGCATTGCGGCGACGGTATTTTACAGGCAGGATTTGGCGAAGAATGCGAAGATGGCAACATTGAAACGAGTGATGGCTGCAACAATCTCTGTAAAAAGGAAACTGCAACCGGCGGAGGGGGAGGCGGTGGTGGTGGCGGAGGAGGGGGAGTTTATTCGCCAACCGTCGCGACGAAAGTTATTCTGGTAGGAAAAGCATATCCGTCAAGCCCGGTTACCGTACTCAAGGACGGAGCGATTGCCACAATCACTCAAGCCGACCTACAGGCAAACTTTCGCGCCGAGATCACCAATATCACCGCCGGAGTCTGGACCTTCGGGCTTTGGGGCGAGGACAAGAACGGCAACAAATCGATCACTTTCAGCTTTACCACCAACATTAATCCAAACATTACCACTACGATCAACGGCATATTCCTGTCGCCAACGATCGAGATCGACAAGATCAACGTCAAAAAAGGTGAGGTTATAAATATCCTGGGGCAGACCGCGCCGAACAGCAAGGTTGATGTAACGATCAATTCACCGGAACCGGGTATAATCGGAAAAATTACGGCAGGGGAGGATGGCACATGGTTTTATCCGTTCAATACGGCACCACTGGAACAGGGAGCGCACACCACCCGAGCCAAGGCTCTTGCCGAAGACGGTTTGCTGAGCGGCAACTCGAAAGTTCTGTCATTCACCGTCGGAGACGGGAAATCATCTTGTACAAAAAATGCCGATATCAATCTTGATAAAAAAGTTAATCTGGTGGATTTCAGCATCCTTTTATACAATTGGGGCGTACCAAAGAGAGCACAGGCTGATATCAATTGCGATGGACGCGTAAATTTGGTCGACTTTTCGATAATGATGTACTATTGGACCGGATAAAATGAGGCGAAAATCATTCAATTTAATTTTTCTGGCAATCTCGTTTGCGGCCATGGTGCCGGCGGCGGGAGTTTTTGCGCAGCAGCCGATAGTTTTGCGCCTTGAGCCAAACCAAATAAACTGGCAAGCGGGCCAGTCTTATGTTTTACAGGTTAAAATCGATACCAATGGGGAATGCGTGAATACCGCCCGGGTAGATATTTCGTTTCCGGCCGACCGGGTAAAGATTATCGATTTTTCTTCGGGAAAATCCATAATTTCTTTATGGATAAAAAAACCGGGCAACAGCGACATTAAAGCCGCCAACGATTCCGGCACGTTATCTTTCCGGGGCGGGATACCCGGCGGTTTTTGCGGTGAAAACGCCGGCAGCTTGGAAGAAAACAACATTTTGGGCGAGATAATTTTCAAGGCGGCCGGAATAATGGTGGGAGGCGACACCGGCTTGGTGGCGCCGTCTACGGAAATAAAACTGCTCGATTCGTCGCAGATATACCTGAACGACGGCCAAGGCACATTGGCGCAAACGATTTTTCAAAACGCGGAGTTTATGAGCGCGACTTCAACCGAAAGCCAGGATCCCAACCAATGGGCACAGGCATTGAGAAACGACAATATTGCTCCCGAGCAGTTCAATATTAAAATAAATAAAGATGACTTTTTTTATGACGGAAAGTATTTCATAACTTTTTTAACGGGGGACAAACAAACCGGAATTGACCGCTTCGAGATCAGCGAAACGCCGCTTTCCCGGCCAGGAATCGACCGTTGGAAAACCGGCACCAGCCCCTATGTATTGGAAGATCAGTCATTAAGAAGTAGAATAAAAGTAAAGGCGGTGGATAAAGCCGGCAACGAAACTATTTCCGAATATTTGCCCGAAATCACCGGGGAAAATATTTACAAGCAACAAGCCGCACTGATACTTTTGGGGATTTTGCTTGGCGCCGCAATACTCGCTTATTCGATAAAAAGAATCAGACATCGCAATGATTAAAATCAAACAAAACCTGGACGCTATCGCCAAAAGCATATTTATGGCGGTTTCGCTAGTTTTTTTCTTAGCGTTGAACGCTCCGGTAGCTTATGCCGGAGGGGTATCGCTTTTTTTATTTCCTCCCAGCGGAAGCTACGGAGTGGGGGATTCGTTCAATGTCTCCGTCAAAGTTGACAGTGGCGATAACGAGATAAACGCTTCCGAAGGCGTATTGGTATTCAATCCAAAAGAGTTGGAAGTTGTTTCGATATCGAAGAGCGGATCGTTTTTTACACTTTGGACCAAGGATCCCGTATTTTCAAATATTGGCGGAAAAATAGAATTCGGTGGGGGTACCCAAAAAGGATTTTTCAGTTCCGGCGGAACGATAATGTCGATTACTTTCCGCGCAAAAATAAGCGCGACATCGCAGGTCAACTTTTCGTCGGGAGCGATTTTGGCGGCCGACGGGATGGGCACAAACGTTTTGACCGCGATGCAGGGCGGCGTTTACACGCTGGCGACAAAAAACACGAACGTAATCATAAAGACCCCGGACGTTGTTGAAAAAGCGGAAACCCCCGCACCGGTAAGCACTTCCAACCAGGCAACTCCCGGGGCTCCGGAAATATCGTCCCCGTCCCATCCGGATTCGGAAAAATGGTACAAAAACTCGAATCTTGAAGTTTCATGGGGTGTTCCCGGAGACGTAACCGGGATGAAAATGACACTGGACCACAAAGCGACTACGGCGCCGCTCGTGACTTACACATCCGAAACGTTAAAAAAATCTTTTGACGGGCTTGAAGACGGCACTTGGTATTTCCATTTGCAGTTCAAGAACCGGGGCGGCTGGGGAGCGATCGCCCACCGCCAAGTACTGATCGACACGCAACCGCCGCAGCCTTTTGAGATTTCGGTTGATTATGAAGGCGATCAGGCCAACCCCACGCCGTTGTTGCGCTTCGAGGCTGTCGACAAAGCATCTGGTATCGCCAATTACGAGGTAAAAATCGACCAGGTCGAACCGCTGGCGATATCCCCTGAAGCGATCCGGGGAAATGCTTACCGGCTGTCACCGTTGGCTCCGGGCCACCACACCGCGATCGTAAAGGCCACCGATATGGCGGGCAACACCGCTTACGCGGTAACCGATATTTCGATCGAAGCCCTTGATTGCGCCGAGATCACTGCCCTTCCGGAAAATATCAGGGAAAACAACCGGTTTTACCTGAGCGGCAGTTCAAAATATCCCGACGCGGCGGTATCGCTGGTGATAAAAAAAGATGGCCAAGAATCCCAAACCCACAAAACAACTACCGACAGCAACGGCAATTGGACGATTGAATGCGCCGGAGGGCTCAAAGCGGGCAACTACCAAACATGGATACACCTTGTCGATAGCAAAGGGCGCCAAACGCTGGACTGCCATAAAGGTGACATAACCGTAAGCGGATCGATGTTAATGAGCTGTTCGGGCATAAATACGATACTGTTGATGCTGATTGCATTGTTAATAATCTTCATTGCTTACGCGTGGTACCGGATTTCGCAATGGCGGGATCAATTGGAACGGGAAGCCGGGAAGGACGGCAAAGCGTCCGCCAAAGCCCTGAAATCGCTGCGTAAAAAGATCCAGCAATCGATCGAACACCTTGATAATTTAAAAAATCCCACCGACAGGGAACGCAAACTCAGGAATAACCTGCAGGAATCTCTCGATTCCATCGATGATGCCGCCGCAAAGAAAGACCAAGGCCAGGAAAAGGAGAACTAACAGTGTAGCTTGGCAGCAAAAGCGCCGTTTCTTGCAAACTCGGCGTTTTTTGTTAATGTATATCTGTGAATTGAATCAATTACGCGTGAATGAGCCCGTTTCAGTTTTTTGCGGGCCTTTAGCTCAGCTGGTAGAGCGCCTCATTTGCAATGAGGAGGTCAGCGGTCCGAATCCGCTAAGGTCCACATTCGTAGAGTTTCGCGATCGCAAAATGTTTTCTTGGCCACGCCTTCGGCGGGGCCTTGTTTTAACCTGTTGACAATATAAAGGCAAATAGCATAATAAATTATAACGGCGGGGAATCGCACAAGATCACTCTGCCGGTTGCGCAAGGTCTGGCGCAAAATAACAGTAAGTTCAAATAATATGATTTCTGATTGGTCGAACATAACGTTGCTGGCATTTCAAAACGCGTGGGAAGCGTCAATAATGTTTTTTCCCAAGGTATTAATCGGCTTATTGGTTTTCGTAATCGGCTGGGTAATCGCGACCGGCGCGGGCAAGATATTTTCGCGCGTATTGAAAAAGATAAATTTCGACTCTATTTTTCACAAGAGCGGTTGGAAAAACGCACTCGAAGGAGCGGATATACGAGTAAATCCTTCGGAATTTTTGGGGGCGATATTGAAGTGGATAGTCGTTATAATCTTTTTGCAGATTTTCGTTGAAATATTGGGCCTGTCGGACTTTGCCAATTTTTTAACCCGGGTCTTGGATTGGCTTCCTAACGTACTTGTCGCCGCCGCGATATTCGTGGTGTCGATAATTGTTGCCGATATTACCGAAAAGATAATCAAGGCATCGGTGCACAAGCTTGAAATAAAATACAGCCAACTACTGGGAGCGATTGTGCGCGGCTCGATCTACACTTTTGCCACCTTGGCAATACTTCTTCAGCTTGGCGTCGCCCGGGATATCATCAGTACCGTAGTCAACGGGTTTGTGGCAATGTTCGCGTTGGCATTCGGGCTGGCATTCGGGTTGGGAGGCAAAGACGCGGCAAAAGAAGTAATAAATACACTCAAAGACAAACTCTCCGAAAAGTGATCTTCATGAAAACAAAAAAAGCGGCTAAGTGCCGCTTTTTTTGTTAAACCTACGATTTGAACATTTCCGTTGAAATATGGCTTTCGCCCCGGTCGGGGAAGATGGTGACAATCGTGCCTTTACCTATCTTTTCGGCATATTTCCTCGCCACCGCCATGGCCGCGCCGGCGCTGGCACCCGCAAAGATACCTTCCTCCATGGTAATGCGCCGCGCCATATCAACCGCTTCTTTTTCACCGACCTCGACAATGATATCCACCAAGGCCTTGGCATGATCGCCGCACGGCAGATTGTCGTGCAGGATCGGAACGGTCGTGCCGGTCTCGATCGAAGATCCGCTGCCCCAAATCGCAGGCTGGATACCGATAACCCTCACATCGGGATAATTCTGCCTTAGCTGTTGGGCAATCCCGGATATTGTTCCGCCGGTACCGATGCAGGAAATAAAGTAATCTATCGGGCCGGGCACCTGGTCAATGATCTCTTTGCCGGTAGTCCGATAGTGGGTAACGCAATTCTCCTTGCTGGCAAACTGATTCAAAACCACCAGCTTTGAATCGCGAGCCACCATTTCATTGATCATATTGATCGCTCCCTGGCGCCACATCTCGGGCTTGACCAGTATCAACTCGGCACCAAAAGAAGTTATCACGCGGCGGCGCTCATCACTGATCGTTTCGGGAGCGACAATTATCGCCTTATAACCTTTCGCGGCGGCGACCATCGCGATCCCAATACCGGTATTGCCGTTGGTCGCCTCGATTATGGTCTTGTCCTTGGTCAATACGCCCCTTTTTTCGGCATCCTCGATCATCGCCAAAGCAACGCGGTCCTTCATTGATCCGGCCGGATTGAAACCCTCCAATTTCGCGTAAATCTTGACATTTGGATTGGTATTCAATTTTTTTATTTCCACAAGCGGCGTATTGCCGATTGTTTCAAGTATTGTTGCCATGTTTTTTATAATTTACACGATCGATTTTATCGCGTAAATTATTTTTTAATAATTAATAGTCAAACATCGAAGTGCTTAAATATTTTTCACCCCGGTCGGGGAACAATGTAACGATCGTGCCTCTTTTGATCTTTTCGGCGTAAACACCGGCCATATACATCGCGGCTCCCGAACTGGCGCCGGCAAAAATTCCTTCCCTTAGGGCCAGATTCCGCGCCGATTCGAAAGCATCAGATTGGCTTACCTCGAGAATAATATCGATCAACGAATCCGAATGCTTGCCACAGGGCATATTCGGAGCCAATATCGATGCAACACAACCTGATTTTGTCGACATCAACCCTTCGATCTTTTCGCCTAATTTCGGCTGGACGCCCACAACTACGGTTTTTGGATTTTTTTCTTTTAAGCGCCTTGCAACCCCGGTGATCGTGCCGCCGGTACCCAGCCCGCAGATCAGGTAGTCGATCTTGACTTTCGCTTGCCTTAAAATTTCCCTGCCGGTCGTCCGGTAATGGGCTTGGCAGTTTTCCTGGTTGGCAAATTGGTCAAGCGTTACCAAATTACCGTCGGCGGCCAACATTTCCTTCACTAGATCCATCGCTCCCTGGCGCCACATCTCGGGCTTGACCAGTATCAGCTCGGCGCCATACGCCTTGATCATTTTTCTCCTTTCCAAGCTCATGGATTCGGGCATCACGATTATCGCTTTGTATCCCTTCATCGCCGCCACCATCGCCACGCCGATACCGGTGTTGCCGCTTGTCGCTTCTATTATCGTTTTTCCGGGTTTTAAAACACCGCTTTTTTCCGCCGATTCCACCATCGCCAGGGAAATCCTATCTTTTATCGAACCGGTGGGATTGCAACCTTCAATTTTGGCAAAAATTTTCACTCCTGGATTCGGATTCATTTTCCTTATCTCTACCAGTGGCGTATTGCCGATCGTATCAAGTATTGTGCTCATATTCTATTCAAAGGAAAACACCCCTCGCAAGGGGTGTTTGGTTATTATTTATTGCGCAAACAAACAGACCCCTCTCAGCCGAGAATCATATAACACAGACAGGTCGATTGCTTGGGGTTAAACTTATTCATTTTAGTATATTTTGATTGTAACAAGGATAAATATCTTTTGTCAATATACCGCCGGAAACCCGCGCGTGGTAAAATGAGTCATCAAGCATTATTTACTTATCAACAGCAAAAAACTATGAATAAAAACGACGCAATTATTGCCGCGGGAATCGGCGCGCTAACCGGGTATTATTTTTTTAATCTGCTGGATAACGCCATCAATTCGGAAACGTTGCTGCCCGTGGTTCCCGAGCCTTTTTTTTCGCTGCTTTGGGTAATTGTGCCGGTTTTCCCGTTTCTGGCCGCATTTTGCTTATGGATCGCCTCGCTGATCGGCAAGAAATACCTTTCGATCTATCAATTGGCAAAATTCCTCCTTATCGGGGTAATGGCGACAATATTCGATCTGGGAATGCTGAACTTGTTCATTACCTGGACCGGCATCGCGGCGGGCGCCACTTTTATCGTTTTCAAAGCGATATCTTTTTTGATCGCCACGGTCATAAAATACGTTCCCGACAAATACTGGGCATTTAAAAAGAAAGAAAGCTCGGGCATGAAAAAGGAGTTCATCCAATTTTTCACGGTTACTCTTACCGGATTGATTATAAATCTGACCATTGCGCACATCATTGTCAATGTGGTGGGGCCGCAATTCGGCCTGGACGCAAAATCATGGGGGAACATCGGAGGGATCGGCGCAGTGATCATAACTTTCGCCTGGAACTTCATCGGCTACAAATTTATTGTGTTCAAAAAATAGCATGTTTGAAAATCCCACTTCAATCAACCGCATAGCGGGCAATATAACTCCCCACGAGGAAAAAACGGCGATTTTAAACGTAATAGAAAGATTTAACGACCACGATATTGATCCGGACCTGGAAAGACCAAAAACCGAAAAGGAAACCATGATATTGCGATCGGTCAATGACGTTACTAATGAAGTTTTGCAAAAATACGGAATCGAAAAATATGATGTTCCAGAGGAAAACATACATATTGTCGACAATACTGACGCGTGGACTGAAATTTTCGATAACGGCGATGACAGTGAAGATTTTATTTGTGTCGGATTTTTTTCAATGGAACATCAAGCCATAGCAATAAAAGATCCTGACCGCTTTAAATATCCCGACCGACCCGAGGGCATGAATGAAAGCCAAAAAAGCATTTTTTTAAAAAAGTGTTCCATGCATGAGTATTTTCATTTTAAATCCCTCAATGAAATGCGAAAAATCAGTCTTGATCCGACCTCCGAAGACCAAAATTATCGAATCGAGCCATTCCGTTGCGGACTACGTACTCGCACGATAAATGGTAAAAAAAACGGTTTAACCGCCTTCAATGAAGGCATAACCGAAGAACTTACGATCAGAACCATGAAAGGGTTAGCGAATACCGATTTCTTTACCGAGATGGAAAAAAATGAAATTAAAAATTATGATCCGGATGAATATTTATTGGAAAGAAAAATGATAAATTACCTTACCGAGCATATTTATAAAAAATTTCCCTATGAATACGGCAGCGAACAGGATGTATTCGATTTTTTTGCCAAATCAATGTTAACCGGAAAATCAAAAGAATTGATAAAATTAGTTGACGATAGTTTTGGTAGAGGTACTTTTCAAAAAATTGAATCAGAGAAAACGCCCAGAAAAAAATTATCCTGCGTCCGGAACATACTTGACCTCATAGATTAACAACAAATTATGGAAAATCTCGTACTTTATCGCAAATATCGTCCTCAGAAATTTGCCGATGTCGCCGGCCAAGATCACGTGACGGTTACCATTTCAAACGAAATAAAAAGCGGCCATGTCGCGCACGCTTATTTGTTTTCCGGGCCGCGGGGCTGCGGCAAAACCACGACCGCGCGCATCATTGCCAAAGCGGTGAACTGCTTGGACCGGTTACCAGAAAGCGCCGAACCGTGCGATAAGTGTGCCAACTGCACAGAAATTCAAAGCGGACGGGCAATCGACCTGATCGAGATCGACGCGGCCAGCCATCGCGGTATAGACGACATCCGCGAACTGCGCGAAGGAATAAAATTCGCGCCTACCAAACTTAAATACAAAGTCTTCATTATTGACGAATGCCATCAGCTGTCGAAAGACGCGGCCAACGCCTTGTTAAAAACTCTCGAAGAGCCGCCGGCGCATGCCATTTTTATTCTAGCCACGACCGAACTGCATAAAATGCTGCCCACGATACTGTCACGATGCCAGAAATTTGATTTCAGGAAACTTACTTTGCCGGAACTTACCGCCAGGTTGCAAAAATTAGCCGATAACGAGGGAGTGAAAGTTGAAAAAGCCGCTTTGGAGCTGGTCGCCTTAAGCTCCGGAGGATCGGTTCGCGATGCCGAAAGCTTGCTGGGTCAAGTACTCGTATCTTCCGAGGGAGGCAAAAAAACCGCCATTAAGGCCGAAGATATCCGCCAATCGTTGGGAATAACCGAAACTAAATCGATCGGGGAGTTTGTGGAAATACTTTCACAAAACAAAACCGCGGAAGCAGTCAATTACCTGAACAATATCGTTGAGAGGGGGTATGATATCCAGGAATACGCAAAGAGCGTGATCGGTTACTTGCGGCAATCACTGATATTGTCGATACTTGGCGCCAAGGACGCAAAAAACGATAATTTCATGATCGCCGGCCTCACTGAAGAAGAATTCGAATTATTAAAAAAACAAACTTTGGCAATGGGGGAAACGAAAATAAAAAAAATCATCAATATATTCCTATTGGCGCAGGAAAAAATTAAATACTCGCCAATACCGCAGCTGCCGCTGGAACTGGCGATAGTGGATGCCTGCTTATCGGACCAACCAATAATCATAGACACGCAAAAAAAGGCTTAAACGCCTTTTTTCGTTAAAATCATCAAGCTGCCTGATCAATAACTATTGTACCGGTAATTATCGTTGTACGTCCCCGAATAGCAGTTGCTTGATCCATTGTAGTTCGTGTAACAATTCTGGTTTTGGTATACATACCTTGTTACCACCGGCATCGTATAATTGGTCGCCCCCGGAGCCGTATTGTAACTATAACTGCGGAGATACGGGCAGTTGCAATTGCAACCGCTATAGCTATAATTTGCTGATTGGCCATAATTATAATCGTAATACGCGGCCCGGTTCATTGTTTGCCCGTCCCGATAATCATAATTATAGTCATTGCCACGATAATTATTCCTATAGTCGTAATCTTCGGTCCTTCCGTCGTAATAATCGTTGTTACGGTTGTAATTATCGCGGTTATCGTAATTATCGGCGTTGCTCCTTTGATAACCATAGCTATCGCTGCTGCCGTTGCGCGACGCCTGGGCATAGCCAAACGACAAAGTAAAAACGAACAAACAGGCCAAAAACGAGGTAATAATTTTTTCAGACATGTTTTTTTATTATTATGTAAATAATTTAAAACACCATCCATTAACGCGTCATTAAAACGAACATTAAATGGCTTGATATTCAGCCATTTTAAGGTATAATGACACCGTAAAAGAAAAATTGCGGGATCGTCTAATGGTAGGACAACGCCCTTTGAAGGCGTCTATCTTGGTTCGAATCCAGGTCCCGCAGCCATTCGCCGGTCAAAAGGTTTCGAAAGCTCGCCCCTGCAAGGGCGAGCTTTTATGTAGTCGGCGAATGGTGCCGACCCCGCCACGGCGGGGTTAGGTACTATTCCAATCGAATTTTTTTGGTCAGACGATATATGCGAGCGCAGTGCCCAGCGCCAGTAGGCGGCGGGTGCAAATTATTGTAAAATATTATACATGGACAAAATAACACTTCACGATAAATGGGTTGTTAAAGCTCCCATAAATGATGTATTCGGAATAATGACCGACTTCGAAAAATTTCCGGAGCATTTTCCGAAGGTTGCCGAATCAATACGGATCAATAAGCGCGTTGGAAATTATGTAGAGATGGACGCAACCGTAAGATCATTCGGTAAAAGGTTTCAGGTGAAGATGAAGACTCAAATTCTCCCGGGGAAGGGCTTCATTTCGGATAACGACAGTTATCAGTTTGGGACTTCCGGGCATGAAGAGATGCTGCTTTCCGAACACGCCAAAGGAACTTTAGTTGACTATACCTATCAAGTCACCATTCATAAAAAATGGCTAGGTATAATCGCTGTGCCTCTACTACGTTGGTATTCGATGAAATACTGGGAAAAAGCAGTTATCGATCAGCTTAAAAATATCCTAGAGAAATAATGGCCAATATCGTGCCGGAAGGGGAGCACAGTGCCCAACGCCACCAGACAGCGGCCACGAGTCAATGTCTTTCAATGATAGCCACAATGAAGACAAAATCCGCTCAATGGCGGATTTTGTCTTATGCAAAGCAAAACTAGAAATAATCGGTTTTGCTTGCGCTAATGAACGATTCCAAGGCCAGAAACCATTACATCGGTCTTGACATTTGCAATATTTAATTTATGATTAAGACGATAAAAATGGCAGAAATTGTAAGAAGCGGAAGAGGTTTACCGACAGGTAAACCACCAGCAGGCAAGGAATTGCATTGTAATGGGTGCGGAACAGTATCAAAAACCACCAACAACGAACCCTCGGCAAGACCCGACTACTTCGACGAAGGCATGGGCGGCAAGAGGCCGGGCTGGTACATAAAGTGCCCGGGCGAAGGATGCAACGAAGAGGTATTCCTGGATTACAGGTGAATGGCAGCGGAGGCCTGGATTCTCCGTACTTTTTTTATACGCATAGCGATTTTTTTATTTTGCCGTTGCCGTTCCAAAATCGTTTCAGACGGCCGGTCGGCAAATTTTGAAAAACGCCCAAAAATGGGCAATTTGTGTTTTATTATTTAAAATATAAAATACATCAATATGGATAAAAAAGGAAAAATGGTACTTGGAATTTCCGGCAGCCCGCGGGAAGGCAACACTAATTATATGCTGCGAACCGTTCTTGACGCAACCGGTCTTGATTACGGATTGATCTTGCTGAAAGATGAAAAAATCAACCCTTGCCGCGCCTGCGGTGGGTGTTTTTATTCCCATGAATGCGTAGTGAGTGACGGTATGCGGCAATTATATGACAAACTATCGAAAACGGATATTATTGTTTTCGGGTCGCCAACGTATTTTGGAAACGTAACGGGATTAATGAAAAATTTCATAGACAGATGCCTTCCGTTATACCTTTCGGAAGAATTAAAGGGGAAAAAAGCCGCGTTGCTTTCATCGGGAAATTTTAAAAAAGGAGAAGTACGTTTTTTGGACGGTTTTGATATAGAAAGCGCCATGAAAAATCCCAAACAGAGGAAAGAGCTGTCAAAACCGATTAAAAAATGCATCTCTATTATGGAATCATTTTGCGAAGACCAAATGCTAATGGAAGTAGTCGGGAAAGTTATTGTGATCAATGGTGATCCAAAATCAAAAGACCAAGAGCTAATTATGCTGGGGAAGAAGTTGTCCAGTTAAATAAATTTGTTCCGACATTGTCCGGCGGCCAGTTCATAGCCTCCAGCGTTCTCTCTAGCTATTTTTTTACGTATCGTTGAACTTTACCGATTTTTCTGTTAGATTAAGGTTGGTTCCTTGAGAACCGGTGATTTGAATGAGGATTGAACTAGTCTTATGCGGAATATTAATACTAATGCTAGGAACGGCATTTGCCGCGGATAGCGTTAGGACTGTGGACGGATTCGGGAGCGGGATCATTGAGCCGCGCGCAATAATGGTACACACCAACAGCAATCTTTCCGGAATGTTTGCGAACGGGCTTGCGTACAGTTATCTGGTTACGCAAACCGGCGATCGCGAAAAATGGCTTCCACCAGGGGATAATTCCACTTTCGGCAACTACACACACCTGCCGAAAGCCTATCATGGAGGATTTGGCGTTCTTCCGGGAAATTGCACTCCTGAAAGCATGAACGCCGCCACCATCGGTATCGGATTATTCTACCCGCAGAATAGCACGGGCTCCGGAATACAGATGGAAGCCGCGGCCGACCTCGTGGTTAATCTTATCCGCGCCAATCCGGAGATTGAATATGTCCTGGGACAAAACGTCACTGCGTTTTACAGAATGCAAGACGCTTTGGGCGAAGGAACAAACCCGAACGGATTGATGTATAACCCGTGGTATTATTCGCTGAAACGGTTCGTATCGATTATCAATAAATACGGACAGCCATACGGTGTCGCGTTTGAAATCGCTGACGGGATTGGTACATATTGCAATACAAGCGGCGAAAACGTGACGTACCCCATTGAATACCTTAAGCGATCAGCTTAGGAAAAACCTTAGGAAGCATGCAGCAATCGCACAATGCATCTTCCTGGGTATTTTTTTATAAGCAAGCCCTTCAAGGAAACAAAAATCAAGCGACAATAATAAATAAATTTAAAATTTCATAATAATTAGTTTTTTGATTGACCCTGCGCAGCTCATACCTTTTGTGGTAATATAAAAAAAATGAAATTATATTTTGCACGCCATGGCGAAACCGACAGCAACCTGCAAAGAAGGGTTGTTGGTTTTAATGACCAATTGACCCATAATGGACGCCTCCAAGCTCAACGACTCGCCGAGCGGCTTGCCAAGGAGCAAATAGAGCTGGTTATCGCCAGCCCACACCTGAGAACAAGGGAAACCGCCGGAATTGTCGCTAAAAAAATCAACCTAGGCGTTCAAGAAATTTCGCTTTTGGGTGAAAAAAAATGGCCGGGCGCGATTGAAGGCAAGCCATTAACAGATACGGAAGTTGGAATTATTTTTGACCTAATGAAAAATAAAAACAATTCCGATCCCACGTGGCACCACAGCGACGAAGAAAACTTTCTCGACACCAAATTGCGGGCAAAACTTTTTATAGACTACATTTCCAAATCGACCTGTGCGAATATTTTAGCGGTATCCCATGAATATTTGATAAAAATCGTTATCGCGACCATGATGCACGGCGACCGCCTGTCGTATGATATTTTCAGGGACTTTTTTCATTTCACGTCTCTTGGCAACTCCTCGTTGACGTTGTGCGAGAAAGAAAATGGAATCTGGAAACTCATTACATTAAACGAGCTATAACAATCATGAGAGAAATAAAAAGAGACATCGTTTCGGCCCTGATTTTTGCCAAAGACGGCAAACTGTTCCAAGGGATGAAAGACTTTCAGAAAGGAGGGGTTTATTCGGATTGCTGGCACATACCCGGTGGCGGCGTCGATGATGGTGAAAACAACGAGGAAGCCTTAAAAAGAGAGATCAGGGAAGAAACAGGAGTTAATGTCTCCGGATATGAAGTTGTTTTGGTCGATGATTCGGGAAGAGGCGAATCAAAAAAGGTTTTGGCAACAGGAGAAAATGTCATATGCAAAATGAATTTTTTTGTGTATAAAATTGAAATTAACGATAAAAATTCGGATGAAATCAAGATAAGCCTTGATGACGACCTTGTAAAATACAGATGGACGGAAGTGAAAGAATTGGGCGGTTTGAAATTAACACCGCCGTCCGCGGAATTATTTAAAAAACTGGGTTATTTATGATTAAAATAATTTTAGAGGCAAGCTAGCCGTGTCGTATAAGCTTTTAGGTTTTTACAATTATTGCAGGCGCCGTGGCTGAGCGCCGGCGTGATTCAATTTTAAAAACGCCTGAAATGGCGTTTTTTTGAATGGAGCGAAAAGATGGTTCCAAATTCACAAACCATTAAGACGTCATTGACATTTTGTAAATATTATTTATAATTTAACCAATCTGCGATAAATAATCCAAGCAGAAAAAGGAGGTCTTTTACATGATTAAGTTAGGCTTAAATGCCGGAAAAAGAATAATGCGGTATTCTGACCGTATCGACATTACAACGCGCCCTAGCGATGGCTTTGTATGGACAAAAAATGCCGTATTGTTCGCGGTTTCCAAAAGCGATCCGAAAGCGGTATTTATGTGCAATACGGCAGCCGATATTAGAAAAATTTTTGACGACAATTTATCGATTTCGGAATGGCGCACAGTACAAGGAAATATCGAAAATTTTGTAACCATGTTTTCCCCGGTCGAATCGCCGATAAACACAAGGGTTATCAACTTGCTAACTACGGAGGAATATGTTCCCGACAACTTCTGGATAGTCAAGGATTCGGCGAATAAATTCCTAGGGGATGCCGGTGGAGAGCTGCTACTCGCGTTCATTGATGAAACGCGGGCGCGAACCTTCATCAAAGCAAACGGGTGGAATGATGCAACTCCAATTGTAATAAATATGGTTGAGTTGATAGCATTGGCAATAAAGCATAAAAGAATCGTTAGTTTAAACACGCCGCCAAACCATCCCATGATACTGAGTTTTTTTGGATGATTTTTTTAATGCCTGCATCCGGCAAGGATGTCGAGGAATGTTAATATTTTAACCCTCGTCGTTTTTTTATACGGATGGGAATATCTTTTCCCAACCCGATTTTTACCAAAACCGTCTTAATGCCGTCGTGGGCGTTAAAACAATTACACTTCATTTATCATCCAAACAAAACGCGCGTTGGGTAATTGAGTGTTTTGTTTTTTAATGTTAAATTAACCAAAGCAACATCATGGAACACAAAACTACGGAATTTTCTTTTACCCTCAAACCAACCTTGCACGGCGTAGGCGTTTTTGCGGTTAATGATATCAAGTCGGGAACCCATCTTTGGCTGTTCCGCGATGAAACCGCGGCAACCGAAGCGCGGATTTTAAAAAACGACGCCGTACCGCCATTTTTCCGGCAATACTGTGTAAGCATGGAAAACGATATGCTTTTTTGCCCGTCGGATTTTGGCCACATGGAAATCGGATGGTATTTAAATCATTCCAAAACTCCGAATGCTTCGCATAAAAACTACGAATATTACGCCATTAAAGATATAATGGCGGATGAAGAAATCACCATCGATTACAATACGCTCCAAGAGCCGGAAGAATGCAAAGATGATTATTACAATTAGTGTTGTCATTGGTCGGCAAATGATTTAAACTGGCGTTACGGAGGTTTTTGTTGTGTTTGATCCTTTAAATCCCGCTGCAGATCCTTTTATCCGGATATATACCCTTATCCCGCGGTTAGATATAGAGATAGGCAAATGCCCTTTGTCGGCCGAATATCTCGACGAGGTCAGGAAAAGCGCGTTGGAAAACCCGGTTGACGAGCTGATTTTCGTGAACGGCGGCGAGCAAGACGATGACAACCGCTACTGCATCAGAATCAAGGCGGAAGACCATGACGGCAAATTGGAAAATATTGAAGTCTACATCGCCCTTGCCCGATCGGTCGAAGAATCGTTTTGCCAGATCGCCATTATTGATTATTCCGGGGCTATTCCTGTCTACTTGGGGGCAAGCATAAGCGGATATCCGTTTGATTGCGTTGACGAGCTTGACATCGTATCCCTTCCAGCAGGCAAATATGTTATTTGCCCTTGCGGGTGGCATATTGTGTGCAAGATTTCCAAATGTGACGCGGTTAACGAAGCATTGGAAATAGGAAGCTACCTGAATTACGTCGTACACCCATTAGCAGAGCCATGATCTGCTAAATTTTTTTTAAAACCGGACGAAGAATGATTAATTCCTCGATATCTTAATTCCGGCTTTAATGTCGGTTTAAGTTAAAATACATCGGAAGACCTTTTTGGCCAACAAGCGGAAATTTTTGTTAATATAAAAACATGAATAACCCGATAAATAATAATCTAATCATTGAGCTGCACGTACCCGATCTTGGCGCGGCAAAAGACTTTTATTCAAAGCTTGGATTTGAGTTGGGCATATATGACCCGCCAAACAACAACAATCCCGGATACCTTACCATGATCCGCAAAGATGGCATTGGCGACACTATGTTGAATTTTTATGGCGGCGACGACAGGGTATATAATCAGGCATTTTTTAATCAATTTCCGAAAGAAACAAAAAGAGGATACGCGGTATCGGTCACAATACCCACTAACGATATAGCCTCAATTTATAATGCGGCGCGCGCGGTACTTAATGGAAATATCGTGCGGGAGATAAAAGAAATCAATGATAACGGCAAGCGGTGGAAGGATTTTCGGATGGTGGACCCGTTCGGATTCTATATAAGATTTACTGAAATTGTCGATTGGGGCCAGCAATAAATAAATATTGCGGACAGCACAACACGGAGCGGTGGTCGCGATTTTCGCGGCGGTAATAAATTTTTAATCGAGATGGAACCGAAAAAAATACACATTGACACCGATTTTGGCGGCGATATCGATGATATCTGCGCTTTGGCTTTTTTGTTAAAATCTCCCCAAGCCGAAATAACCGGCATTACCACGGTTGCCGAAAACAGCGGAAAAAGAGCCGGGCAAGTCGAATTTACTTTAAAAATAGCCGATAGAAGCGGCATACCGGTAAAATCAGGAGCCGATAACGCCGGGGGATTTTATCCTACTTATCTAGGCCTTCCGTCCGAAAAGAGATACTGGCCCGAGCCGATCACTCCTTTGGCAAACCCTGTTGGCGAAGCATTGGATCTTTTGAAACAAAGTATTGAGCAGGGCGCGGCGATAGTCGCGATCGGCCCGCTTACAAACCTGTACCTGCTTGATGTGAAGTATCCCGGGATCTTAAGCGGCGCGGAAATATTTTTTATGGGCGGATACATCAATCCCTCGCGCCCGGGTTTCCTTGGCTGGAGAAATACAGATGATTTTAACATACAAATCGACATTAGATCGGCAAAACATGTACTGGCGAATTCCAACATCACTTTAGTCCCGCTGCCGGTAGCCGGGGAAACTTTTTTGAGACAGGGACATCTTGAGTCCCTTGAAAATTCCGGAAATTTGGGGCGGCTTCTGGCAAGGCAGGCTGTCGAGTTTGCAAAAGATGCCAACATCGCCCAAATCCACAAGGATTGCGAAAAATTACCCAATGATATCATAAATTTCCAATACGATCCGCTGGCTGCCGCGATCGCTTTAGGGTGGGATGGAGCGGTTATCGAAAAGCTTCCTTTGATCGTGGATGAAGAAAACGGGGAACTTCTCGAGCGGATCAATGCCGAAGGAAAATTTTTCAATGTCGTCACGAGCGTCGATGGGGTGCGATTCAGCGAATTTTGGCTTAGCCAAGTGATTAAACCATAACGACAAAGAGCGGGATAAGGCTTGGATACCGGCGCGCAAGATTGCGTCTTTCCCGCAAAAGTATAAAATAACTTCGACTGGCCATGAGCCTGAAACAACCCACTAGGATGGAAATATTATTCGAAGACAATCATATCATTGCGGTCAATAAGCAGGTTTCGGACATAGTTCAAGGGGACAAAACCGGCGACGAAACGCTGGCGGACCAAGTCAAGCTTTATATCGCAAGGAAATACAACAAGCCGGGAGCGGTTTTTTTGGGCGTGGTGCATCGCATCGACCGCCCGGTGAGCGGCGTCGTGCTGTTCGCCCGCACCAGCAAAGCTTTGGCGCGCTTAAACGAAATGATCGCCAAAAGGCAAATCCGTAAAACCTATTGGGCGGTCGTAAAAAATCGGCCGCCAGCTGATTCCGGGACAATCGAACATTATCTGGTCCGCAACACAACACAAAATAAATCGTACGCGTATGACCGGGAAGTTACCGGCTCCCAGCGCGCTATCCTGTCTTACGAAATAGCTGCGGTTGGCAACGGTTGCTATTACCTTGAGATCGACCTGCAAACCGGCAGGCACCACCAGATCCGCGCTCAATTGGCTAAGATTGGCTGTGCCATCAAAGGGGATTTGAAATACGGATTCGATTCCGCCAATAGGGATGGCGGCATACATCTGCACGCCCGCAAAATCGAATTTATCCACCCGGTCACCAAGGCTTCGGTTGCGATCGTCGCGCCAACACCGAAAGATCCGCTTTGGGATGATTTTACCTTGAAGGCAAAAAATCGCCCCCAAAGCCACCCGGCTGACGAAACGGTGTCGTAACAAGGACTTTTTTTGTAAAGCAAACCGATGGTAAAGATAAAAAAGATAATTTTTTTTGATTTTGACGGGGTGATCGCCGACTCTTTTGGTATCGCCTTTGAAATTGGCAAACAAAAAAATACCGGGATAAAATCCGATGACGATTTCAGGAATCTTTTCAACGGAAACATAAACGACTGGAAAAAAGACTTTTACGGGAGCATCGAAGAAATAAAAAAAATCGATGATGAATTTTTCGCGCTCATTGCTCCCAAAATGTCGGAGGTTAATCTTTTTCCGGACATGGAAAAAGTGATCAAGGAGTTGGCCAAATCACATGGACTTGTAGTTGTTTCTTCCACGAGATCGGATCTTGTAAATGATTTCATGGAACGAAACGGCATTCTTCAGTATTTTGATGAATTTGGCGGCGATAAAATCGTCCACACAAACAAAACCGAAAGAATTAAAGAAGTTTTCAATAAATACGGAGTGGGACCGGATAACTGTGTTTTTATCACCGATACCCTCGGAGACATGCGCGAGGCCGCCAATTGCGGAGTATCATCAATCGGAGTTTCGTGGGGATACCAAAAAAAAGAAAATTTTTTTGCCGCAAAACCGTACGCGATAGTCGAAAAACCAACAGAGCTTTTATCGGCAGTTTTGGAATATTTTAAAAAAGCGGAAGTATAAGGTTTAGGCATTATTGCGAACCGCAAAACATAAACTCGTCTTGGGTATCGTTTTTTTATTTATATATAGTATAGTTTGCATATGTCCATAAAGATCAAGGATCCGTTAAGCGGATATTCCCATTCGATCGGGGCTTTTTTGGTAATTATTGGCACGATCGCCCTCGTTCAAAAAGCGGATGACGCCCGCCAAACTGTAGCTTTCCTTATTTTCGGCATATCGGCGATCCTTCTTTACTGCGTAAGCGCCTGGTACCATTTGTTCGGAGCATCCGCCGAAAAAATCGGCTTGATACGCAAGCTGGACCATGCTTTTATCTATATTCTGATCGCGGGCACGTTTACCCCGTTTTGCCTGGTACTTATGGGCGGTTTTTGGGGTATCGCGCTTTTTGCGGCTATCTGGGCCTTGGCTTGCCTGGGGACCGCTGTGATTTTTTTCCGTTTTTTTTGGAAATTTTTTCCACGCTGGGGATATACCGGCCTCTATCTGTTGATGGGATGGATAGGCGTACTATTGATTTATCCTCTCAGAAACCATCAACCGGTAATCGCGTTGTTATTGCTTGGCGGAATTTTTTACACCATCGGCGCCATTGTTTACGCACGCAAAAAACCGAACATAAGCAAAGCGATCGGGTTCCATGAACTGTTCCATTTTTTTGTGTTGGCGGGCACGCTGGCGCATTTTTATTGCATATACCGCTACATTGCGTTGCAATGACACTGGCCGATCAAAGACGCGCATAAAATAATCGCTCCGCCGAAAGCACTATTTGCCCAAAATTGCAAAAAGTTGTCGGATTTCTCAAAAGGTATAGAATGATTGCGTGACCGAAACGAAAAAACTTTAAAGATATAACATGTATTTATTTTTTGACACAGAAACCACGGGTCTGCCATTGAGCTGGAAAGCGCCGATCGAAGACCTGAACAACTGGCCCAGGATGGTGCAAGCGGCGTGGATACTGCACGACAATGACGGCAATGAGATATCGACCCGCAATTATATCGTAAAACCGGACAGATTCATAATTCCCGAAGCTTCGTCAAAAATCCACGGGATCACCAACGAAATCGCCAACGCCTCGGGCAGCCCGCTGAATGTTGTTTTGCAGGATTTCAAGGAAACCATTTCACACGCCGATTTTTTGGTAGGCCACAATATCGGCTTTGACGAAAAGATCATCGGCGCGGAATTCCTGAGAAACAAGATGAGAAACCACCTGCTCGGCAAAAGCACGATCTGCACAATGAAATGCGCCACCGAATATTGCGGCATTGAAAGCCAATACGGCTACAAGTGGCCGAAGCTTTCCGAGTTGCATTATCAATTGTTCAAAACCGGGTTCTCCGAAGCGCATAACGCCGAAGCCGACATCAGGATAACCGCCAAGTGCTTCTGGGAAATGAAGCGCCGCGGAATAATATAATAACCGCGAAAAATCACGTAAAACCGCCCAAAAGCGGTTTTGTTTTCGGAACGCCGCGCAAAGCCCCTTGACTTATATTTATTATAATAAAGACTTAAAAAAGGAGAAAAACAGCTCCTTAGACAATAAAAAGAACGGAGGGATTACTATACCGGTCAACATTGAACAGTTTGCCGATTTTTCCGCCGCGATCATCTGGCGGTTACCGCAAGCTTTGCAAGGGGCAAATAATGATTCGATACAACACCTCATCGAAAACCCCGACGATTTGCAGGCCCTGCTTGGCAACGCGATCCTTGCGTACCGAAGGCCGTCAAATTTTTTCGCGGTTGACATCGATTATGGCCAAAGCATTCCAGAAAAAATCGAACAAACCGGCTATAGCTTGGCCATCGATTTGGGTGCATGGCGCGATTCGCCTAAGAATATCCGAAAAAGGATCGAGATCGCGTTGATTCGTATCCGGATTAAAAATGAATGTTACGCGGAAGCCGCAGGCATCGTCATACAATTGGCAAAAATGAAATTTAGGCCCGCAACACTGGTCGAGTTGTTGGATCTCGCCGCTCAACATCCAGTAACAATCGATTGTGCCAAAATCGCCGCGCTCGGTACGCATGGTTTTCACGAAAAGTATCAGGGATCAAGCCATAAAATTTACCCGTTTTTAACAAGGGAAATTTTATGCGAAGGCAAAAAACCGCGCGTTTATGTCGGTTATAAAGACGCGGACGATATGTGGGATAAAAGGTTCTACTTTAATGAATTTATTTTCGCGGCGGTACGTGACCGCGCCGTTCCTCCGATGAACGGAAAATAAGTGATGGCTAATGGCGCGCGCCGATTTGCGAAAAACTTGGCAATCTGTTAATTTATTTAGTGGAGATCGATAAGCTCTTTTACATAGCCGATCTGCCGAAAGGAGCGATGATTTAAGTGACCAGGCAAACAACGACAGGGCAGGGAATATTGACATTAAAGGGAAAGATTGACGTTACGGTCCACCTGAGGCCGAATAAAGGCAATGAGTTCTATTGCCACCCCGGCCGATACAAATCGATATTCGACGAGCCGCCGCCGGCAAACTCGGCAACACAATGCCAAGTTGAAGGCATACCGGTCCTTGTGCACGTCAGGCAATCTTCAATGGAAATGTTTCTCGACGAAAGTTGGTTCAGAATGATCTTTCCCTCCAGTTGATCCGGCTTTGGCCCATTTGATCTAGGGCTAAAGCTGATTTTTTTTACTCGATCGTTAAAATTTGCACGGCTTGGCGCCGCTTGCCATGATTACGATCGCGCTTTTTTCATACGGCGCAATGTTGCGCCAACAGCCTTGCGGGGTTATGATTAGTATTAAGCAACTAAACATCGTAATTTGCTGGCGTTATTTATCGCGGAATACAAAAATTTGTAACCGGTGACAGCCGGAAAGACGCGAAATTAAAGATAAAATGCGGCAACCAAACAAAATGACAAAATCCGTGCAGATGGCCATCGCAATATCCGCGGTCGTATTATTAATCATTTCGGGATCGCTGATCTTTAATAATCCCGCAAAAATTGAGACGCCAAAGGTTCAAACGCCTTTTGTGCCCCAAAATGAAGCAAGCGAACAGGTAGACACACCGAAAGAACCGGAATCATTTGAAAGCTCCGAAGTGCCTGTTGCCAACCCGAATACGACCATCGATGACGACCTCAACGAGATCGACGCGCAAATGGACAGCCTCAATGACGATATCGCGAATATCGACAACGGATTATAAACGACGTTTTTTAAAAATGATCCGGCTTCGGTCTAAAGCAAATTAACTAAATATGCACAAAAAAATTTTAACACCAATAATTGCGTTTGCCACGATCATCGTTTTCGCGAACGCACAGGCCGCCGACACAAAACAGATAAACAGCGCGGTCGCGGGTATCGACGCCAATGCGACCACAACGATAAATGACGCCAAGATCAAAGCGGCATACACGTCTTTAAAATCCAAAAATTGGAGCAGCAGCGAAGCCGATCGCAGTATAAAAGCGCTGGAAAGGCTCTCCGCCCGCGTCCAGGCAATGGAAAAAATCGCGCCGGAAAACAAAAATTCGATTCTCGCGCAGCTCGAATCACTTATCGCCAATTTGACGGACCTGAGAAACCAGTCGGAAACGGGAACCGGCGCGGACTCAGGCCGGGAAAAAAAGATCGCCAACAATTACCAGTTATACGCATTGGTAATGCCCCAGGGGTATATAGTTGCGTCGTCCGACAGGATCAACGCCATGGCGCAAAAATTGGAGTCGTTGGGAGTAAAGCTCGCCACATCTATCGGCAGCGTCGCCACTACAAAGAACGCGCCAAAATTACAAACCGAAATAGCTTCATTGAACGTAAAAATCGCGGACGCCAAGGCAAAAGCGGTAGAAGCGAGAAATAAAGCAATGGCGCTCGTTTCCGACGGCGGAGATGCGGCCATGGAAAAAAACAATATCGACGCCTTGAGTGCCGCCAAAGAATTGGTAAAGTCCGCCGCAAGTGACTTGAATGAAGCGAGACTGACCGCCAATAACATCGCAAAGGAATTAAGATCACTGGGAATGAAAACATCCGTAGGTTACGGCAGCGGAGTTATTGCAGGCAACGCGTCCTCAACGATACCTGCGCCCGCCAAGCCGGAAAAAGACAACGCCACGCCAACCAAGGAAAAATAACAAATCTTTAAAAAAAGTTTTTAGAAAGCCCTTACGGGCTTTTTTTATTGATAAAAAATTAAACCAAAATTATGTTTTACGCAAATTTTTTTGCTATAATTAATGTAATTTAAAAACAAAAAAATGGCTATCTTCAAGAAAGGAAACGAGGCTGCCAAACCATTAAGCCCGAGCGATTGGCTCCAGCTGAATGTTACCGCGGCGATAAAGGCAAAGGCGTCAGATATACACATCGAACCGACCGCCAGTACGGTATTGGTGCGCGCGCGCATAGACGGAACCTTGCGCGTCCTTGATGAATTGGATACCGCATACCTGAACCCGGTTATTTCGTCACTAAAGGTGATGTCGGGACTAAACATCACCGAAACGCGGCGGCCGCAGGATGGCCATATCCTCTTTAGTATAGTATCCGAAGCCGGGCCGGTATCGATCGATATGCGTCTTTCGATCTTTCCCACGGTTTTCGGGGAGGCTGCGGTATTACGCATACAAAACCGCAAAGATCTCGTTTTTGATAATCTTGAAAATCTGGGAATAGATGCCGCCGATCTCGAAAAATTGAAATTCGTCCTCCAACAATCGGAAGGGATGATCCTGGTGACCGGCCCCGGAGGAAGCGGTAAAACAACGACACTTTATTCCATATTAAATTCCATAAGGTCGTCGCAGCGAAACATAATCACACTTGAGGATCCGGTCGAATTACAATTGCCTGGAGTAAGACAATCACAGATACACCCCGAATTCGACTACGACTTCAGCCACGGATTGCGCTCGATCCTGCGCCAGGACGCCAATGTGGTGATGGTGGGCGAGATTCGCGACAATGTCACCGCGGAGATTTCGATACGCGCCGCGCTCACCGGCATACTTTTTTTCTCAACGATCCACACCACCAATTCAATCGGCGCGATCATAAGGTTTATTGAACTGGGGATACCGCGGTCGTTGGTGGCATCCGCGCTAAGGGTTGTTCTGGCGCAAAGACTGGTGCGCAGCATTTGCCCCAATTGCAAAACACCGGCGGCGCCATCGGAAAAGATCGTCGAATTCTGCCGCATCCCGCGCGACTACGTGTCGAGCTTTTACAAAGGAACCGGATGCGACCGGTGCTTTGGAACCGGCTACCAAGGAAGGCGCGGAATTTGCGAATCGCTTTTTGTTACGGAAGACATCCAAAGAATGATTATCGAAGGAGCGCCATTTTCCGAGATCGAGAACGAGACCAAAAGAAATGGCATGAAAACGTTAAGGGATGTCGCAATATCGCTGGCACTGAAAGGCGAGATTTCCCTGGACGAAGTCATCCGCATGACACCCTTGCATTAATACGATTTTTTAGTTAAAATATAGTCACCCCGATCAGCGGGGTGATTTATTTTTTATGCAAAACGATCAGGAAATTTCCACAATAATGGTTTTAAGGGAATTTTGGCGGGGAATTTTACCGTATAAACGGCTGTTTTTCGTTTGTGTAATTGCTTTTAGCATCGTGCAATTGGTCGAAATGGTGGTTCCCATCTTTTACAAAAACTTTTTCGACACTCTCAGCGGCCCTTCCGCGTCCAAAGACAACTTGATCGGGATCATCGCGACCATAGCGGTAATGCACATTTTTAATTGGTTTTTTTATGCCGCGGCTTTTTTCTCATTGACCGCAGTAACGGCGAAAGTAATGGCCAAATTGAAACAAAACGCGTTTGACCACATGATGCTTCATTCGCGGGATTTCTTCGTTAACAATTTTACCGGCAGCTTGGTCCAGCGGGTGAACCGGTTCAGTCGCGCGTTCGAGTCGTTGTTCGATATCCTGGTTTACAATCTCATACCAATGGCCATAACCGTTATCGGCAGTATCGCGGTTACCGCGTTCATCGCGCCGGCAATATCGGTCATCATTACCGTCTGGGCGGTACTGATCATAATTTTTTCGTTTTTCTTCTCGCGCTGGAAATTGAAATACGATGTCCAGGCCGCGGCCGCGGATTCCAGGACCACAGGATTTCTTTCCGACAACATCATCAATTATATCTCGATAAAGCTGTTCAACGGGTTTGGCCGCGAATCGAAAAACTTCAGGGACGTTTCCAACGACCAGGCCAGCAAGCAATTGTTCACCTGGCGGCTTTCCAACACGGTCAATACGTTCCAGCAGTTATTGATCTATATCGTTGAATTCGCAGCGTTTTACTACACCATCGTTCTTTGGCAAAGCGGCCAGGCGATGATCGGGACATTCGTACTGATACAAACTTACATAATCGGCATATCCCAGCAATTATGGGGAATAAACAGGATGTTTCGGGGGATATATCAGAGCATGGCCGATTCCAAGGAAATGGTTGAGATCATGGCTCTGCCCCACGAGATAAAAGACACTCCGATCGCAAAAGAATTGAAAATCACGGGGGGAAAAATCGAATTCAAAGAAGTAAACTTCAGTTTCAATGAAACACGCAGCGTCCTCAATGACGTTAATCTGAAGATTGCCGCCGGAGAAAAAGTGGCGCTGGTCGGCCCATCGGGAACGGGAAAAACAACATTTACCGGATTGCTCCTGAGGCTTTTTGATCCGGTCAGCGGCGGCATATTCATTGACGGGCAAAATATCCGCGGCGTTAAATTGGAAAGTTTGCGAAAAAACATCAGCCTGGTTCCCCAGGATCCGTCTTTGTTCCACCGCTCGATCATGGAAAACATCAGGTACGGCAGGTCGGATGCCACCGACGAAGAAGTTATCGCCGCCGCCGGGTTGGCGCATTGCGATGAATTCGTGGAACGGATGCCTTTAAAATACGATACTTTGGTGGGTGAGCGAGGTGTTAAACTTTCCGGGGGGGAACGCCAGCGCGTCGCCATCGCGCGCGCGATTCTTAAAAACGCGCCCATATTGGTTCTCGACGAGGCCACCTCAAGCCTGGATTCCCATTCCGAATCGCTGATCCAGGACGCTCTCGATAAACTGATGTCAAAATGTACCACCATCGCCATCGCGCACCGGCTTTCAACGATCCGCAAAATGGACAGGGTGATCGTAATGAAAGGCGGCACCATCGTTGAAGAAGGCACCCACCAAAGCCTGATCCGCAGAGACAAAGGGATTTATAAGAATCTTTGGAAACTCCAGGCCGGCGGCTTCATAAGTTGAATTTGAATATTAAGCGTTGCCAAAAGACCGCTTAAAAGGCGGTCTTTTTAGGTTAAAGCATAAATACAAAAGAATGAACTGGTTTTTATTATCGATGATTTCGGCGGCCTCTTCGTCGGTTTCGACCATCGCGCAACGCGTGCTGATGAAGGATCAAAAAAGCGATGCGGCGGCTTATTCGTTTTTATTCCAAATAATGTGTGCGGCCATAATCGCCGTTTTCGCGTTCGCGAGGGGATTTGTCATGCCGCCGATCAAAGAAATGCCCATAAATTTTTTATTGGTCGCTATTTTATTCGGATCCGGCAACTTATTGTTATTCAAGGCGTTAAAGCAAACCGAAGCCTCCAAGGTTGCGGTCTTGAACGCGTCCGGTATTGTTTGGACGGTTATGGCGGCATTTATTTTTTTAGGAGAGGCGATCAGCAATAAAATATTTTTGGGATCGTTACTGGTGATTGCCGGGGTCGTACTGGTATCATTTAAAAAAGGGACCTCATATTTCAACAAAGGAACCGCTTATGCCCTCATGGCCGCCATGTTTTTTGGATTATCTTTTGTTAACGACATGTTTATAATGCGCCGAGCCGAAGTGTTTTCATACAACGTGATCGGCTTTTTATTCCCGGCGATTTTTATTTTATTGATAAATCCTGGTATTATAAAAAAACTTAAGGTTTATTTAAAACCGAAACCGCTTTTAAAACTTTCCATACCCGCGATTTTTTTCTCGATTTCGGCGATTTCAGGATTATCGGCATACCAATCGGGCGCGAGCGCCTCGCAACTGGGACCGATCGCCAAATTATCGTTGGTAATCACCTTAGTCCTCGCCGGCATCTTTTTGAACGAGAGGGATAACCTCTTCAAAAAATCAATCTCAGCAATACTGATCTTAGCCGGTATTTTATTGATAAAATAAACTACTCCGCCGCAGTACGGGCGGGGTGCTCCACTAGATAAAAACATGAAAATAAAAACTTTTTTAATTTTGGCGTCGCTTGCAATATTGCCTTTATTTTCGCAGGCCCGGGCACCGGAACTGGTAACCGACTGGTACGTCAGTGATTTTGAATCATCGGTAACCGTGCAAACCGATTCGTCGCTGCTGATCGAAGAAAGGATCACCGCCGATTGCGGCAACTTGCCCGACAAGCACGGAATCTTCAGGGTAGTGCCCACGGAATCCAAAACCGATAACGGCATCATAAAAACCCCGATATCCTTGATCGGTATTACCGATTTTGACGGTAACAAGGTCCCATATTCCGAATCTACGGATAATTTTAATCACACTATAACCTGGAAGATCGGCGATGCCGATAAAACCGTTACGGGCGCAAATTATTATAAAATCGATTACTTGGTAAAAAATGCGGTTCGCGCGGGTAGTGGCGGATACGACGAGCTATATTGGAATTTATTGGGAAATTTTTGGGATATCCAGATCGATAAATTCAACGCCAGCATCTTTCTCCCTCAAGGTATTAACCAAAACAACAGCCAGGTTTATCTTTACAGCGGCGATCTTGGCCGGAAAGGCAATGATCTGGCAAATTATGAGTGGACCGGCAACAATACTTTGCGGATCGGTTCCGTCACAACGATAAAAGAACGCCAGGGGATCACTGCGTCGGTAACTTTTCCGGCGGGCATCGTAACACCCTATAAACCAACATTTATCGATCAATACGGCGATTATTTATGGCTTTTGATATCGTTTGTCGTTTTTATCATAAGTTATCTGGCCTGGAACAAATACGGCAAAGATCCGGTGGTGAACAAAACCATAATTCCCGAATTCGAGATACCGGAAAATTTATCACCGATGGAAATGGGGCTATTGGCAAGCAACGGAAACTTCAGCGATTCTTTGATAACGGCCGCGATCGTCGATATGGCGGTCAGGAAACAAATAACAATAGAAGAAATCGCAAAAACCGGAATATTCGGCAAGCAGGATTTCCGGTTGAAAAAAACCGGCACTGATATTTATTTTTCAAACGAAAGCGCGGAGGCCGTCCTTTTTACAAAGATATTCGGATCAAACAACGAAGTCTTGCTATCCAAACTAAAGGATAATTTCTATAAAGAATTGCCAGAAATCAAAAAAGCCGCCATCGGCGCGCTAAAATCAAAAGAGCTGATATACGCAAGCGGCCTGACAATGAAGGCGATCTTTTTAACTGTCGCGTTTATTGTTTTATTTGGAATGTTTTTCTCTTTTTCGCTGGGAAATTTGTTTTTGGTCTTATCGTTGGCACTTTCAGCATCTATCCTGTTAGTTTTCGGACTATTGATGCCCAAACGGACACCCAAGGGAGCCCAACTGAACTGGCGCGTCAGCGGATTCAAACTATACATGGAAACCGCCGAAAAGTACCGCGCCCGTTTCAATGAAAAGGAGAATATTTTTGAAAAATTCCTGCCTTACGCGATTGTTTTCGGAATGACAAAGCTCTGGATCAAGAAAATGGAAGAAATCTACGGCAAGGAATACTTCAGCAATTATCACCCGGCGTGGTACGCGGGATCGTTTGCCGGAAACTTCAACGCCGACAGCTTTACATCCCAGATCAATTCCATATCGGCCGGAATCGCGTCCAACATCGGTACCTCCTCGGGCGCGAGCGGATCGGGAGGTGCGGGCGGAGGGGGTGGCGGCGGCGGAGGGGGTGGCTGGTAAACTGCCCGATAACTGTTAAAATAGACTACACTATGGTTAAAACATTCGCCATAACAAAAAAACACTCTTAA
>Ga0247841_10002551_pt1 | contig 35993 bp, 41 predicted proteins | sample LaCruzMarch2015__2_FD_192410 | JGI IMG/M metagenome (GOLD analysis project Ga0247841, IMG submission 192410) | Freshwater microbial communities from meromictic Lake La Cruz, Castile-La Mancha, Spain - LaCruzMarch2015_18m | ecosystem: Environmental > Aquatic > Freshwater > Lake | place: Spain... | reverse complement strand
ATTTCGTCACTTTCGCCGTATGCGATCCGTGTTTCTTGAAGATACGCGTAGGCGAGAACTCGCCGAGCTTGTGCCCGACCATATTCTCCGTGACGAAAACTGAATTGAAAATTTTCCCGTTGTGCACAAGGAACGTGTGCCCGACGAAATCCGGTGTGATCATCGAACGGCGCGACCACGTTTTGATCGGTTTCTTCGGTCCGCCTTCGTTGATGCGGTCGATTTTTTCGAGCAGGTGGGCCTCGACGAACGGGCCTTTTTTGAGCGATCTACCCATGGCTTAATTCTTTTTCTTGCTCTTGCGGCGCTCGATAATGAAGCGGTCCGAAGGTTTGTGTTTCTTGCGGGTTTTGAATCCTTTGCTCAGCTGACCCCACGGGCTGACCGGATGCTGGCGTCCGCCGCCGCCTTTCGATTTGCCGTTGCCGCCGCCCATCGGGTGGTCGATCGGGTTCATGGCCATGCCGCGCACGGTCGGACGGATGCCGAGCCAGCGGGAACGCCCGGCTTTGCCGCTCGAGACGTTCATGTGCTCGGAGTTACCGACTTGACCCATTGTGGCATGGCACTTGCCGTTGAGTTTGCGGATTTCGCCGGAAGGCATTTTGACCAGGGCGTAGCCGGCTTCGAAGTTGTTGAGCACGGCCTGCTGGCCGGCGCTGCGCGCCACTTGGCCGCCACGGCCGGGCATGAGTTCGATATTGTGGATGGCCGAACCGGGCGGGATGCGCTCGAGGGGCAGCGAGTTGCCCACTTCGGGTGCGGCTTCGGGGCCGGAGGAGATTTTCATCCCGACCTTCAAGCCGTCGGGCGCGAGGATGTAGGTCTTTTCGCCGTCGGCGTATTGCAGGAGGGCGAGACGCGCCGTGCGGTTCGGGTCGTATTCGATGGCAATGACGTCGGCCATCATCCCGTGTTTGCGGCGTTTGAAATCGACGAGGCGCAGTTTGCGTTTGTGACCGCCACCGATGTGACGGCAGGTCAGACGGCCCTGGTTGTTGCGGCCGCCGGTGCGCTTACGTGTGGTGACGAGGCTCTTCTCCGGCTTCTTCTTGGTGATCTCCTCGAAGGACGGGAGAGCCTTGAAGCGCGCGGAAGGCGTGAGCGGACGGAAAGTTTTGAGTGCCATGGCGTGGGTTGCGGTTAGACGAGGTCGAGTTTTTCGCCCTCTTTGAGCGTGACGATCGCTTTCTTCCAATGCGGACGGCGTCCGAAGTCCGCACGACGTTCGCGCTTCTTCTTGCCGGCGTAGTTGGCGGTATTGACCGAAACAACTTTCTTCTGGAAAAGACTTTCGATGGCCGCCTTGATCTCGAGCTTGTTCGCTGCGGGATTGACCTCGAAAACGTATTTGTTCGCCTTTTCCGTGAGGACAGTGGACTTCTCGGTCAGGCGGACCCTGCGGATGATGTCAAAGGGCTCTTTCATGCTGCCGTCCTTTCGGAAATTTTGGCGAGGGCATCGCCGGTCAGGAGAATTTTGTCGTAACGGAGGAGATGCTCGGTGTTGACGTCCGATGCGCTGATCAGGAGGACATTCCCCACGTTGCGCGCGGCGCGGAAAGTCGTCTCCTCGAAGGCGGGCGAGACGAGGAGGACATTGCGGGCGTCCTGCGCATTGCTCTTCACGTAAGCGAGGAACTTGGCGGTCTTGCCGTCCGGAATGGCCGGGGCATCAACCAGAAGGACATCGCCGGCCAGAATGCGGGCGCTGAGCGCTTTGCGCAGGGCCAGCTTGCGCACCGACTTCGGCGTCTTCTTCGAATAGTCGCGGGGCTTGGGCCCGAAGACCACGCCGCCGCCCCGCCAGATCGGCGAGGACTTGTAGCCGGCGCGGGCGCGGCCCGTGCCTTTTTGGCGCCAAGGTTTGGCTCCGGAAAGATTCACTTCGGCTTTGGTTTTGGTGTTGGCCGAGCCGGTGCGGCGGTTGGCGCGCAGGGCGGTGACCACGTCGTGGACGGCCTGCGTGCCTTTGCCATTTTCGATGATGACAATGTTCGCCTTTTTGGCGTCGTCGGCGGTGAGTACTTTGGCGCTCATGAATTACTTCTTTTTGGCGGTTTTCTTGATCGACGGGCGGACGACCACATAGGTGCCTTTGGCGCCCGGGACCGCGCCGCTGACCAGAATAACGCCGTCTTCCTCGCGGATTTGGACCACTTGCAAATTCTGCACGGTGACACGCTCGTCGCCCATGTGGCCGGGCATGCCCATGTTTTTCCAAACGCGGCCCGGGGTCGAGCGGTTGCCGATGGCGCCGGTGCGACGGTGCATCATGGAACCGTGGCTCATCGGTTGGCCGTGGTAATTGTGCTTCTTCATCGCACCCTGGAAACCTTTGCCCTTGGACTGGCCGATGACGTCGACAAATTGGCCGACTTCGAAGGTGCCGACCGGGACATCGGCGCCGGCCTCGGCCGCGCCATCGCGGAATTCGCGGATGAAACGCTTCGGGGTGGCCGAGACTTTGGCGAAGTGGCCGGTCTGAGCTTTGTTCACCCTCGAGGGTTTTTGGTCGTCGAACCCGACTTGCACCGCAACATAGCCGTCGGAGTCCGCAGTCTTGACCTGCAGGACTTTGTTCCCGGCGGCGGCGATGACCGTGACGGGCGTGGACACGCCCTTGTCGTCGTAGACGCGGGTCATGCCGAGTTTTTTACCGAGTAATCCGAGGCTCATGGTGGCAGCTAGATTTGAATGTTGATGTCGACGCCGGCCGGAAGGTTGAGGCGGCGGAGTTCATCCACCGTTTTGGCGGTGGGGTCGAGGATGTCGAGGAGACGCTTGTGGGTGCGGCGTTCGAATTGGTCCATGGACTTTTTGTCCACGTGGGGTGAGCGGTTGACCGTCCAACGCTCGATCTTGGTCGGGAGCGGCACGGGGCCGGCCACGGCGGAGCCGCTGCGTTTGGCCGTCTCGACGATTTCGAGGACGGAGCGATCGAGCAGCATGTGGTCGAATGCTTTGAGACGGATGCGTATGCGCGGGGCGGCCATGGTCGTTATTTCTTTTGGCTGTCAATGACGGCGGCAAGGACCTGCGCCGGAACTTGTTCGAAGTGGGACGGCTCCATCGAGTAGGAAGAGCGGCCTTTGGAAAGGGAGCGGATCGCCGTGGCGTAACCGAACATTTCGGCCAGCGGCACATCGGCACTGACACTGCTCAGATGGCCCTTGGTCTCGATGCCCTGGATCTTGGCACGGCGGCGGTTGAGGTCGCCCATAATGTCGCCTTGGAATTCGTCCGGAGTGATGTTCTCCACCTTCATAATGGGCTCGAGTAGGATCGGCTTGGCCTTTTTCATCGCATCCTTGAGCGAAAAGATGGCGGCAAGCTTGAAGGCCATTTCGTTCGAGTCCACGTCGTGGAACGAGCCGTCAACGATGTCGACATGGATGTCGATGACCGGATAGCCGCCGACGATGCCGTTGAGCACGCCTTCTTCGATGCCTTTGATGCAGGCCGGGATGTACTCCTTGGGGATCGTGCCGCCGACGGTCTTGTTCTCGACGGTGATGCCTTTGCCCCGTTCGTTCGGGGCGATTTTGACGATGACGTGGCCGTATTGACCGCGCCCGCCCGACTGCTTGATCAGCTTTCCTTCGCCATCGGCGGGGGCAAGAATTGTCTCTTTGTAGGCGATCTGCGGTTTGCCCGCATTTGCTTCGACTTTGAACTCGCGCATCATGCGATCGCGGATGATTTCGAGGTGAAGCTCGCCCATGCCCGCGATGATGGTCTGACCCGTTTCCTCGTGGGTGAAGACGCGGAAGGTCGGGTCTTCCTCGGCGAGGCGCTGGAGCGCGATGCCCATTTTTTCCTGGTCGACCTTGGTCTTAGGCTCGATGGCCATGGAAATGACCGGCTCGGGGAAAGATGGCGGCTCGAGAAGAATCGGGTGGTCTTCGTCGCAGAGGGTGTCTCCCGTCGTGATGTTGCGGATGCCGACGATCGCGGCGATGTCGCCCGAGTAGCAGGTGTCGATGTCTTCGCGCTTGTCGGCTTGGATTTGGATGAGTCGGCTGATGCGCTCGCGCTTGCGGGTGCGGGGATTGTAAACCGTGTCGCCTTTGGAAAGTTTGCCCGAGTAAACGCGGAAGAAAACCAGTTTGCCCACGAACGGATCGCTCCAGAGCTTGAAGGCGAGGGAGGAAAAATTGGCGCTGTCGCTGGCCACCGCGTCGATCGGCGTGGCGTCATCGGGGTCTTGACCCTTGGCCGGCGGGATGTCGAGCGGGCCGGGCAGGTAATCGACCACGGCATCGACCAGGTATTGCACGCCTTTGTTTTTGAAGGCGGAGCCGCCGGCAACGGGAACGAACCGGTTCGCGATGGTCTGGCGCCGGATGGCGGCCTTGAGGTCCTGTTTGCTGATCGGCTTTTCCTCGAGAAACATCATGCCGATTTCCTCATCGAGGTCGGTCATCTGCGTGATGAGGTCGTCGTAAGCTTTTTGCGCCAGCTCTTTGTGGTCGTCCGGAATGTCGGCCACCTCGTAGGTCGAACCCATCACGTCGTTGTCGGAATAGAGGACGGCCTTCTGGTTGACCACGTCGATCTGGCCGCGGAGGTTGTCCTCCCTGCCGAGCGGGATGAGGATGGGCCAGACGTTGGCCCCGAGTTTGACCCGCATGCTCTCGACGGCCGCGTTGAAGTCCGCGCCGGTGCGGTCCATCTTGTTGACGAAAGCGATCCGAGGGACATTGTATTTGGTCGCCTGGCGCCAGACGGTTTCCGATTGCGGTTGCACCCCGGCCACCCCGCAAAAGACGGCGATGGCGCCGTCGAGAACCCGGAGAGAACGCTCCACCTCGGCGGTGAAGTCCACGTGGCCCGGCGTGTCGATGATGTTGACCCGCATGTTGATGCCGTCGTAGAGCTTGAAAATATCCGGTTCCACCTTCTGCAGCCAAGCGCAGGTGGTGGCGGCCGAAGTGATGGTGATGCCGCGCTCGCGCTCCTGCTCCATCCAATCGGTCACCGTGGTGCCCTCGTGCACCTCGCCGATCTTGTGGATCATGCCGGTGTAAAAAAGGATCCGCTCGGTCAGCGTGGTCTTGCCCGCGTCGATGTGCGCACAAATACCGATATTGCGCGTCCGCTCGAGCGGGAAGGCACGATCGGGCGAATTGGGATTCGCGGCAGAAGCGGTGGCTGTGGCGGTGGCGGACATGAGAAAGAACGGTTACGGCAGGTTACCAGCGGAAATGGGCGAAGGCGCGGTTGGCTTGGGCCATTTTGTGCATTTCGTCGCGTTTTTTGATCGCGTTGCCTTGGCCGGCGGCCGCGTCTTTGAGTTCGATGGCCAGCGCCTCCTTCATCGGGACGGCTTTGCGCTTGGAGGCAAAAGTGACGAGCCAGCGCATGGCCAGCGCATACTGGCGTTCGGCCGGAACTTCCATCGGCACCTGGTAAGTGGCTCCGCCGACCCGGCGGGATTTGACCTCGAGGCGCGGGCGGACGTTGTCCAGCGCTTTGGTCAGCACATCGAGCGGATCAACCGCATCGCTGCCCTCGCGACATTTCTCGATCGCGGTGTAAACAATGCCTTCGGCTGTCGACTTTTTGCCGCAGCGCATCACGGTGTTGATCAGGCGGGTGACCATCGGGCTGCCGTAGCGGCTGTCACCGAGGGTTGTGCGTTTGGTTGCTCTGCGTCTGCGTGCCATGGTTGGAAAAGATCGGGTGAGGTTTTATTTCTTGGCGGCTTCGGCGCCGGCCTTCGGACGCTTCGCGCCGTATTTTGAGCGGCTGCGGCGGCGACCATCGACGCCCAGCGTGTCGAGCGACCCGCGCACAATGTGGTAGCGCACGCCCGGGAGATCCTTCACACGGCCGCCGCGCACGAGCACGATCGAGTGCTCCTGCAGGTTGTGGCCTTCGCCCGGGATGTACGCGATGACTTCCTGGCCGTTGGTCAGACGGACCTTGGCGACTTTGCGCAGTGCCGAGTTGGGTTTCTTCGGCGTGCGGGTCATGACCTGCACGCAGACGCCGCGGCGTTGCGGGCAATTCACGAGCGCGGGCGACTTTGACTTCAAAGTCACTTTGCTGCGTCCTTTGCGGACAAGTTGATTGATTGTAGGCATTGCTTGGTAGAAGTTCCGCGCCGTTTTCAGGCGACAAAAAAACCACGCGAACGTGGTTTCTTCGCGAACCCCCGACAGTGTGCGGGACAACGGAGACTATAGAAACCAAAGCTCAGGGCAAGAGATTTTATGAAAAAATTTCTCTGTCCGCTTCTGGGAACGTCCGATCAGGCCAAAATCCGGGCCAACGCCGCGGTCACTTCGCGGATTTTCTCCTGCGTAAGCTCGGGATAAATGGGCAAGGCGAGCGATTCGCGCGCCGCTTGCTCCGACTCGGGAAAATCGCCTTCGGAATGCCCGAGCGAAGCGAAGCATTCCTGCAAATGGAGCGGCACCGGATAGTAAACCGCGCAGCCGATGCCGGCGGCGGTGAGTTTTTCCCGCACTTTGTCGCGGTCCGGCACACGCACCACGTACTGATGGTAAATATGGTGGTTCGCCACACCCGCTGCGGCGTAGGGCTCGACGGGCAAGGTGACTCGATCGCACAGACCGAGCTTTTCGAACTCTTCGCGGTAGAGCGCCGCGTTGCGGCGGCGCGCGGCGTGCCATGCGTCGAGGTGCGGCAGCTTGGCCGAGAGCACGACGGCCTGCAGCGCATCGAGACGGAAGTTGCCGCCGACTTTTTCGTGATGGTATTGCGCGCCCATCCCATGGTTGCGCAGGAGTTTGATCTGCGCGGCGAAGTCGGCATCTCGACACGTGGCCATGCCCGCGTCACCAAAGGCACCGAGGTTCTTCGAGGGGAAAAAGCTGAAGTAGCTGGCCTCGCCGATCGCACCGGCGCGGAGGGTCTGGCCGGTCCGCGAGGGGTAATCCGCCCCGATGGCCTGCGCGGCGTCCTCGATGACCGGCAGATCGAATTCTTTGGCCAGCCCACCGATGAAGTCCATCTCGCACACACAGCCGAACAAATGCACGGGCATGATGGCGCGCACGCGGTTGCCGGCCGCGGTGAGGAGGCGTCCATCCGGGCCGCTCCGGCATTTTTTACGCAGGCATTCCTCCAGCTTGGCCGGGTCCAGGTTGTAGGTGGCGGCGTCGATATCGACAAAGACCGGTTCCGCGCCGACCCGATGAATGCAGCCGGCAGTGGCAAAGAAAGTGAAAGGCGTGGTGACCACCGCATCGCCGCGGCCGATGCCCATGGCCATAAGGATGGCGAGCAACGCGTCCGTGCCGGACGAGGCGCCGATGGCGTGACCGCAACCGGTGTAGTCGCGAACGGCGGATTCGAGTTCCTCGACCGGTGCCCCGAGGATGAATTGCTGGCTGTCGCACAGCGCGCCCATGCGGCGCTGCACGTCGTCTTTCACCTGCGCGTATTGCAGGCGCAAATCCAGCAGAGGAACCGCCACGGGGAAAGGAGGGTTAGCGGACAACGCCGATCTCGGCGCGACGGTTGGCGGCCCACGAGGCCTCGCCGCCGCCCGATGCCACCGGCATTTCTTCGCCAAAGCTCACGGTTTGGATGCGTCCCCCGCTCAGGCCGAGGCCGACAAGTTTTTCCCGCACGGCCAACGCACGCCGTTCGCCGAGCCCGCGGTTGTATTCCTCGGTGCCACGCTCGTCGGTGAAACCGGCGATGATGACGTCACTTTTCGAGGAGCGCATGAAGTCGGCCACGGCTTGCACCTTGCCCATTTCCGATCCGCTGACCTCGACGCTATCGAATCCGAACTGTACCGGGGAGAATTGGCCCTTGGTGACGCCACCGCCGAGGAAAGCCGCGCCGTCGGTGCGCTCGGGCAGCGGCATGCCGTCGGCAAAATCACCGTCCACCCCGGCGAATTGGTCCTTGGTCTTGCAGGAAGCAAGGAGGAGCGAGGATGCGGTGAGCGCGCAAAGAAGGGCTGAGGAAAATTTCATAGGCGTTTGGCGTGAGGATGGCTCAGAGCGACCATGTCGGCTCGCTGACTTTGCCCAGACCACTGACAATAGTTGTGGACCGTCCGTTTTGCACGTCAAGGAGATTGAGGCTCGAGCCGGAGCTGTAAATGAGGTGACGCGAGTTGCGGCCCCACACCGGGTTTTGGCCCGAGGCTAAAACCCGCGCGCCGCCACCGCCGAGTTCCATCACCGCGACGGAGAACCCGCCGCCCGAGCGCACCGTGAAGGCCACCTTTTTGCCATCCGGCGACCAACTCGGATCAGTGCAATAACCAAAGCCGGTCGAAAGCATGCTTGCGCCTCCCCCGCCCCCACTCATCCGGTAGAGTTGCGGGCTGCCACCTTGATCGGAGGAGTAAATCAACTCGCTGCCGTTCGGCGACCAGGTGGGTGAAGACTCCACGCCACGGGTGCGGGTCAGACGTCTGGCCATGCCGCCGCGCAAACCGGTGACGTAAATCTCGGGATTTCCGTCCTTGCTCATGGTCAGCGCCATCTTCCCGCCATCCGGCGAGATGGCGGCGCCGGAGTTGGTGCCCGGCGCCTTGACCACGCGCTGCCGGGCACCCGAGGCGACATCGATGACATAAACATCCGGATAGCCCTCGTGGTAACCCGTATAGGCAAGGTTGCGCGCCCCGGGTCCGAGCGAGGGCGCCACACTGATGCTGCGGTCGCTGGTCAGGCGCCGCGCACTGGCACCGTCATAGTCCGCGAAATAAATTTCCTTCGGCCCGCTCGCCGTGCCGACAAAGGCGATTTTCGTCGTGGCAATCCCCGGGTTGCCCGTGATGGTTTCAACAATATCGTCGGCGAACTGGTGGGCCACCTCGCGGTCGTTGCCGGTGTAAGCTTTGGCCAAAATAGTCGCACCGCTGCTGTCGGTCACCCGCCCCTGCAAACTCCCGCCGGCCGCGGTGCCACCGACCACATAGGATCCGCGGGCATCCGGCACGAGTTGGAACCATCCGGAAAGATCGAGATCGTTTTGCAGGACTTTGGTCACTGCCGGACCCGAAGGACCGCCCAGCGGCGTGACCGCCAAGGAGACGCGGTCGCCCTTGCGCACCGTGATGGTCGGCGCGTCCTGGGCCCAGGCCGCCGCGCTCAGGCTGAAGATCAAAAGGGAACAAAGGGCACGAGTCATCATGTGCACGGGTATAAAGCCCCTGCTCCGCCGCGTCGAGATCAGTGGCACGCACAACCCCCGCCGCAGCCACCCCCGCCCTGCGCTGGCGGGGCGGACACGCCCTTCGAAGAGGTCATAATCCCGAGCCCGCCGGTGATCACGCGGCGGATCGCTTCCTTGGTCTCCGGATGCTCGGTCAGTGCCGCATCCTTCATGCTTTGGCGGATCTCGTAGGTGTGGACCGGCTCGCCTTCGATCGACGGAACCGTTTGGTAGACGTAAATGGCCATGCCGGAAAATCTGTCCGCACCCGCTCCGGGGAAGCGATTTTGCGTCTGACTCAAGCCGGTTCCTCGATGACCGGAGGCCGTGCGGACAAGGCAAGGAAGGCACCGAGCAGGATAAAAGCGCCGGCCACCACTTGTTCCGCGCGGAAATTTTCCCCGAAGAACCCCGCCGAAAGCAGCATGGTACCGAGAGGACAAAGCAGGAGTGCCGACTGCGCCGGCGCGGCCCCGACCTCGCGGATGCCGATGTAATAGAGCCAGTGGCCCAGGCCGATGGAAAGAACCCCGGAGCCGAAAAGGACGAAGTTGGTCCAGGCGTCGGCGCGCAACACGGCCGACGCATCGCCGAAAAGCAGCATCCCGGGCCAAAGCAGCGCGAGGGTGAAAAGACTGACCGCCCCAAAACCGGTGGTCGGACCAGCGCACGCGGTGAACTTTTTCACGAGGATTCCGTAAAACGCCCAACCCGTGGCAGCGAGCAGAGCAAACCCTAAACCGGCCCACCGCACGTCCCCCGGGAACTGCCCCCCTGCGGCGAAAACCAGCCCGGTCACCCCGACCAGCGCCAACCCCGTGCCGAGGAGAAATTTGCCGCTGCGCGCAATCCAACGCTCGTCCGCAAAGAAAATCACGGCCAACCCGGCCGTGATGACCACGGAGAGGCGTCCGAAGAGCGCGTAAACACCAGGCAGCAGGAGGACGACCGCCGCGGTCTGGGCGACCTGGTGTACCGTATTCGGCACCGCGGCCACCGCACACCCGGCCCAATCGGACAGCGGCATGCGGCGCGGGGCACTCCAAAATTTCCACCCGAAGAAGGGCACGATGACGAGGAAGCCGGCCAGATATCGGTAGAAATTCTGGGTCCACGGATCAAAAGGGCGGGCGAGCCAGTATTGGAAGACTGGGGGACTCGACCAAATGACCACCGTGGCGAGCAGCGCGAGTCTCCCCCGCCAGAGGGACCGGGAGGTGGCCATGCGGCGTCAGCGTGCGGCTGCCGGGCCCCCGGGTTCCCGCCCTTCGTCGATCTCGATCAGGTCGAACATGGTCTGGATATCGGTGCGCCCCGTCATCCCGAGGCCTTCGAGGCGGGTCTGCAGACGCGGGGAGAGGTGGTCATTCCAGCCGCATTTGCGCAGGAATTCATTCCACATGAAAATTTCGCTCTCTTGCGGACGCCGTCCGGTGGCGAAACACCATTCGAGCAAAGCTTCGTCCGAACCGCCTTCCCGCACCTTCGCGGCCAGCGTGTCATAGTCGACATGGAGAAACTCGCAGCAACGCAGGTCGAAGCCGGCGCCCAGATTCGCATGGTAATCGGCCGGCAGCTCCCCGGCCTGGTGCATCCTGACCTTTCCGACCAGGCGCGGAAAATAAACCAGACCGCCTTCGCGGTCGTAAGGGCTGCGCGGGAACTTCGTTGCCATGAGGTAATTTTGACCCCGGGGCGGCGCAAAGTCCATCGCCATGGCGGCCGGCACCGGCCATGATGCCGGCCGTGAAGATTGGCCTGGAACTTGAATTGGAGATTGTCAGCATCACCTACGGAGGAGCCGGACTCGCGCGGCACGAGGGATGCGTGGTCTTCGTGCCCTTCACCATCCCGGGCGAGAAAGTGCGTGCCCGCATCACCCGCGTCCGGCGCGGCTGGGCGCAAGCCAAGCTCGTGGCGGTGACCACGCCTTCACCGGACCGCGTGGAACCGCCCTGCCCTTGGTTTACCCGGTGCGGCGGTTGCGCCTACCAGCACATCGCCTACCCGCGGCAACTCGCGATCAAAAGTGCGCAGGTTGAAGAAGCTTTGCGCCGCATCGGCAAGTTTGCCGCGCCACCGGTCGAGCCTGCGCTCCCCTCGCCGCTCGACTACGGATACCGCAACCGCATCACGGTGCATATCGAGCCGCCCGACATCGGATTCCGCGGCACTGATCCGCGCCAAGTCGTCGACCTCAACCGTTGTTTGCTGGCCGACGATGCGGTCAATGCCGCCCTCACCCGCTTGCGGGCGAAAAGATATTGGCGTCCGGGCCCCGCGACCCTCCGCGCCAATCCCGAGGCGCGGGGTTTCCGCCAAGTCAACGACGGCGCGGCCGAGATCCTCGCCGCGGTTGTTGTCGGAATGGCCGGATCCGGCGAGGTGCTGGTCGATGCCTATTGCGGGTCCGGTTTCTTCGCCAAGAAGTTGCGAGCCTCGTTCACGCGCGTCATCGGGCTCGATTGGGATGAACAGTCCATCCATGCGGCGGGACAAGACGCCGAGGCTCACGAGGACTACCGCAGGGGGGACACCGTCGAGCTGTTGCCCGCAGCACTCGGTCGCGCCGCGACGACCGTTGTTTTGCTCGATCCGCCCGCCCAGGGGCTGGACCCGGGTGTCATTGACACCCTGCTCGGCGCCCGTCCGGCCCGCGTGGTCTACGTGTCGTGCGATCCGGCGACCTTGGCCCGTGATTTGTCGCGTTTGGCCACCGGCTACCAACTCCTCCGGGCGGCGCCGGTCGATATGTTCCCGCAGACCGCTTCAATCGAGACCGCCTGCTTGCTGGCAGCTTCTGCTAATTAGAGCCCGGGGCGGACGGAGGCACTCCAGCGGGAACCCCCCCCAAGAGAGAAAGTTCGCCTGCCGCGACCATGGCCGCGGGGGTCTGCGGGTAGGCCGTGCCGATCGACTCGAGCACCGCTTTGGCCTCTCCTCGGCTTCCGCCGGCGATGAGCAGTCGCGCCTCGGCCAGCAGGGCCATGGGAGCAGCATAAGAAGCGGCGTATCGGCCCGAGGCTGTGCGGTAGGCCTCCAGGGCAGCGGTCTCATTTTTCTGCATTTGCCGGATTTCCCCGAGAGAAAGCCAACCGACCGGGGCCAGCGGATGTTCGGGCTGCGCCGCGACAAAAGTTTCCAGGGTGGCGGCGGCCTCGTCCGTCTTGCCTTCGGTACGGAAAGCCTCGGCCAAGCGCAGTTGCGCATTGCCCGCGGCAACCGAGCCGGGAAATTTTTCCACCACTGCGCGCCATCCCTCGGGTCCGGCGGAGACGCTGTAGAGCGTTTCGGCCGCACTGCGCTGTTGCGACTGCCAAAAGGTCCAAGCTCCGACCGCCAGGATGAGCAGGACAAGCGCAATGAGTCCCCCTGCGAATTTTTTCCAATGTTCCTGCCAAAAGAGATCGCTATCGCTCATTTCGAGCGCCGGATCAACGGAAGGCAGAAGTACGGATGGGCGGGGCGATTCCATGGCGTCAGGCGGATGCGGCGGCCCGTGCTTCGTCGGCCAGGGGCGTGCTGAGGTAACGTTCGCCGGTCGAGCAGGCGATGGTGACGATGAGTTTGCCTTTGTTTTCCGGACGTTTGGCCAACTCGAGCGCGGCATGGACGTTGGCACCGGAACTGATCCCGCCGAGGATCCCTTCCTCTTTGGCCAGCCGGCGGGCCATGGCAAAAGCATCGTCGTTTGAGACCGTGAGCACTTCGTCCACCACGTCAAGGTGCAGGTTGTCGGGCACGAAACCGGCGCCTGTTCCCTGGATTTTGTGCGGACCGGGTTTGACCGCCTCGCCCGCGCGGGTTTGCGTGATGACCGGCGAATCTTTGGGTTCGACCGCGACAATTTTCACCCCGGGCCTGCGTTTTTTCAGCACCTCGCCAACCCCAGTGCAGGTGCCGCCGGTGCCGACGGCCGAGACAAAAATATCGACCTTGCCGTCCGTGTCGTCCCACACCTCCTCCGCCGTGGTCTTGGCGTGGATTTCCGGATTGGCCGGATTTTTGAACTGCTGCGGCATCCAGCCATTCGGTGTGTTGCGCAAAATTTCCTCAGCCTTGCCAATGGCCCCCTTCATGCCCTCGGGGCCGGGGGTGAGTACGAGGTCCGCCCCGAGCATGGCCAGCAAGGTGCGGCGCTCGAGGCTCATCGTTTCGGGCATGGTCAGGATCAATTTGTATCCCTTGGCCGCCGCGACGAAGGCGAGGGCAATGCCCGTGTTGCCGCTGGTCGGTTCGACAATGACCATACCCTTTTGCAGCAGGCCCTTTGCCTCGGCGTCCTCGATCATCGCCTTGCCGATGCGGTCCTTGACGCTGCCCAGAGGGTTAAAAAATTCGCATTTCACCGCCACGGTTGCGCCCGCCCCTTCGCTGATGCGGTTCAGCTTGACCAGCGGCGTACGGCCGACGGTTTCGACGATGTTGTTATAGAGATGGCCCATGGGTTGCAGCGTTCGAGCAGGGAATTGCTTAAAGTCAAACGGACGCCAAGGCAACGCCGGAGTTGACCCTCACCGGGCCACCCGGAAGACGTGGGCCACCCGCACGGAGGGATCCAGCGCCACATAATTGCGCGCCCCGTGCCAAGTCCAGCGTTCGCCGGTGAGCAGGTCCTCGACCACGTAGTCTGCATCCCAGGCCAGGCCGTATTCCCAAAGCGGCCACTCCACGGCTGCGGCTTGGGTTTTGTCAGGGTCGAGATTGACCACCATGAGGAGCAGGTTGTCTCCCGTTGCCTTGACGTAGAAGAGGACATTGTCGTTTTCCGCGGTATGGAAACGCAGGTTGGCCAGGTGCCGGAGCGCGGGATTGCCTTTCCGGGCGACATTCAACCGGGTGAGCAATTCCTTGATATGGCCCGGGGCATTCCAGTCGCGCTGCTTGAATTGGTATTTCTCGCTGTCGAGGTATTCCTCGCGCCCGGCCACCGCCGCATTTTCGCACAACTCAAAACCGCTGTAGATGCCGTAAAGCGGCGCGAGCGTCGCGGCAAGCACGGCACGGATCATGAAAGGAGCACGGCCCGGTTGCTGGAGGAACAAGGGTAGGATGTCCGGCGTGTTGGCGAAGAGGTTCGGACGAAAATAGTCCGCCGACCACGCCGCGCTCAGCTCGGTGAAGTAGTCGGTCAATTCCGGCTTCGTATTGCGCCAGGTGAAATAGGTGTAACTCTGCGAGAATCCGGCCTTGGCCAGCACGCGCATCATCTTCGGCTTGGTGAAGGCCTCGCTGAGAAAAACCAGGTCCGGAAACTCGGCGCGCGTTTCCGCAATGAGCCACTCCCAGAACGCCACCGGCTTGGTGTGTGGATTATCGACCCGGAAAGTCCGCACCCCGCACTCCGCCCACCACAGGATTACGCCCTTCAGTTCGTCCCATAACGCCTCCCAGTCGGCGCAGTGGTAATCGAGCGGATAGACGTCCTCGTATTTCTTCGGCGGATTCTCCGCGTACTTGATCGTGCCATCCGGACGGTGAAAAAACCACTCCGGATGGTCCGCCACATAAGGATGGTCCGGCGAGCAGTTCAGGGCAAAATCCAGAGCGACCTCCAAACCGCGCTTCTTGGCCTCGCCCACCAACCACCGGAAATCCTCCAGCGTTCCGAGTTCCGGCGCCACGTCGCGGTGGCCACCACCGTGCGGACATCCCTGCTGCCGGTTGCCGATCGCATAGGGCACGCCCGGCTCACCCGGTTGGCACTCCAGCGCGTTGTTGCGCCCCTTGCGCTTGCTCGCTCCGATCGGATGAATAGGCGGAAAATAAACCACATCGAAGCCCATGGCCTTCGCGTCGTCCAAACGCGGCAGACAATCCCGGAAGGTCGAACCTTGATCGCCTCGCCCTTCCGCCGATCGTGGGAAAAATTCATACCATGCGGCGCAGAGTGCCGCTGGACGCTCGACCATGATGCGGCCATACGGACGAAACTCACTGCCGATCGCACGGTCTGGCACGCGAGCCATCAACCCGGACAAATTCCCCTGCGCGGCCACAGCCGCCGCCGCGTCGCGGGAAGCGGCAGCCAGGGTCTTCGCCGCTTGCCGCAGGGTCGAGGCCGCGGTTTTATCCGCGGTGCGCTCCGCGCCCCGGGCCAAAAGATGCGCTCCCTCCCGCGCCTCGGAGGTCAAATCCTCTTGCCCCCCCTCATGCTTGCGCCGGAACTCCTCCCGCCACGTCTCGTAAACATCCAGCCATGCCTCGATGGTGTATTCGCAATCCCCGATCTTGCTGACCGTAAAAGCCCCCGACCAGACGTCGTTGCCCTCCTGCTGCATCGGTACCTCGTGCCAACCCTTGGCCCCGCGCCTGCGCCATTTGAGTGCCGCGGCAATGACATCGTGTCCGTCCTTGTAAATGTCCGCCGTGATCCGCACCGGGTCGCCGACCAGACGCTTGATCGCATAGCGTCCGCAGTCGAGCAGAGGTTGCACATTCTCGATGACAACCGCGGTCTTCTTCATGAGGAAAAACTCCGGGCAGCTTCACGCACCGCCTGCGCCAGCGGACGCCACTCTTCGTTCTCTTCGCACAACAAGGCAAGGCGCTCGGAGGCCACCGGAATATGTTGGAGAAAAGCCGGCTTGCCCTTCCTCACGCCGAGAAACCCGTAAGCGCCCAAGGCTTGCATCAGCCGCTGCCGGGCGCAGGCCTTGAGTTCCGCCTGCCAGGCACCGCGATCCTGGCGTCCGGCCAAGGCGGCGTAGACCTCGGACAAGTCCCCGCGCTCATCCGCGTCCAGGGCCACATACGGATCATAAAGAAGCGAGGCCACATCGTATCCCGCCAATCCGGCGCGCATCCCTTGGAAATCGATCAGCGTCACTTGGCCATCCCGCACCATGACATTCTGCGATTGGAAATCGCGATGCACCAGAACACGGGGCCGCGCCGCCAATTCCCGCGCCTGCTCCGCCAGCGGCACCGCGGCACGCATGGCGGCCGATTTTTCCGCGCCGAGAAAATTCCCGAAAAAGTAATCCTGCTCCCAGCGGTAGAGTTCTTCGTCGAACGGTTCGCGCAGCACATGCTCGGCACCCGCTTCACGCAAATCGAGCGCATGCAGACGCGCCAGCTGCACGAGTGCTTTGCCGTAAAGTTCGCGCCGCACCGCCCATGTCTCAGTGCGGTGTGACCAGAGATCTTCCGTGCCGGCGTCCTCCATAAGGATGCGCCGCCAAGGGGCATCATGCGCCAACACCGCGGGCACACGCACCCCGTGACGATGAAGGAAATCCGCACAATGCGCGTAGCGGCCATTCTCGACTTTTTCCTCGCCGTAATGCACCGCGACCAGACCCGCGGCACAACCGGAACCGCGCCAGAACCGGCGGTCGGATCCGCCGTGGTTGACCGGGGTCCACTCGCCGCCCGCCGCTGCGGGACGCACGGACTCGACCCATGCGAAAACCTCTTTCATACCGCGGCTCCTTCGATCCGTCCTTCGGCCAGCATGCCCTCGCGCACCACCGCATGGGCCACCACTGCATGCGCCAGCACCTTGGAACCGGCCCAGAGGACCGATTGACTGACCCGCGCCCCCGCGCCCACCTCACAGTCTGGCCCCAGCCAATTCCATCCGGACAGCTCGGCATCGGGTGCCACCCGGGCCCCGGGCATGCGCCATAAGGGCCAGCCGGTTGGTGCGGTCGGCGGCGGGACAAGTTGGACCTCGCCCGAGGCCAGATCGGCATGGATGCGCAGGTATTCGCCGAGATTGCCGATGTCACGCCACACCCCCCGATCGAGCACCACTCCGGCGATGGCTTCACCCGCGCGCAAAGCCTCGAGCCAGACGGGAACAAAGGACACCGGTTGCCCGCGGGGAATACGCGAGAGCAACTCCGGCCCAACGACACAGACGCCGGTGTAAAGAAAACGCGGATCGCCGGAACCGATCTCACCCCGGATATCGGTCACCCGTCCACTCGCCGCATCGAAGCCGACCTGCAGAGGTCCCCCGCTACTCCGCAGGGCCAGAGTGCAAAGTGCGCCGCTGTTCGTGTGCGCGGACATCAGGGCCGCAAGGTCCAAGTCCGCCAAGATATCGCCGTTGTGCACCAGCACCGGACCGGGCAGCAAGAGATCCTCGACATTTTTCAGACCGCCGGCGGTTTCCAACAGCACCGGTTCGTGGCGAAAAAAAACAGGCACCCCGGCATAACGCGAGGGCTGGGGGTATTCGGGAAAAAGACGGATGAATTGGCCGGGCAAACGGTGCGTGTTGATCACGATGCGCTCCACGCCCGAGGCCGCGAGGCGCGCCAAGGCAAATTCGCAGAGCGGAAGTCCACAAATCGGGACGAGCGGTTTGGGAATCTGATCGGTCAACGGCTGCAGGCGCTCACCCCAGCCCGCGCAGAGCACAAACGCTGTCCGGACCCCCGCGCTCACGAGACCGCCGGCTCCTCCCCGCCGATGAGCAGGCGCATCGTGACCATCTCGGATTTCCGGAAGCCGTGCTTGCCATAAAAATCGAGCAACCGCCCCTCCCCATCGGGCGTGAGCAGGGTGATGCGGACAAACTGCTTCTCCCGGGCGAAGTCGATCGCATGGTGCAGCAACCGGGTTCCGTGCCCCTGACCGCGGTGGTCGGCATGCACCACCAGATCCTCGAGTATAATGACAAACCCGCCCTCTGCTGTGCTGATCGTGAAGAGCAGGTTGATCATGCCAATGATCCGGAGGTTGTTGCGCAGAACGAAAATCCGTCCGCGGTTCGGTTGCTCCAAAATCAGCCGCAGCCCGCGGATTTGCTTGGCTTGGTCGGGATGAAAATCCGGCTCCAGGGCAAAAAGGTCGGCCAGCAAGTCCGCCAAAAGAGGCATGTCCTCAAGGGTGGCCGGTTCGATGCGGAGGTCGGACATCCTTTGTTTTTAGCGGGGAACCGGTGCGCGGGGCAAGGCACACCGCCGCTCAGTCGCGTCCGAATTTCCGGTCCAGTTCGCGCCAGGAGAATTGCAACATGACCGGACGGCCGTCCGGATCACAATAAGGCAGTTCGCAAGCGAGCAATTGGGTGACCAAGGCGCGCTGCTCGCGCTCGTCTTTCGCCCCGCCCTCGTCCACCGCGAGACGCGCCACCGCCCGACGTACTGCTTCCCCCGCAGCCGGCCCGCGCAACCGCGCGGCACCCCCCGACACGCACGCCGCGGCAAAATCTTCCAGCACGCGCTGCGGATCGCGTCCGGCCAGAAAATCGGGCAACGCCTCGACCTTCAACGCACGCCCACCGAAGACCTCCACGCCGAATCCGGCCGCGGCAAGGACGGCCAGATTTTCCGCCACCGCCTCGTGCTCCCGCCCCGGCAACTCGAAAACGGCGGGGGCCAGCAACCGCTGGGCCGCAACTCCTCCGCCCGCCACCCCGCGCTGCAAACGCTCGAAAAGAATCCGCTGGTGCGCCGCCCGCTGGTCCAAGAGCACGAGGCCTTCGCCCCCCTCCAACAGCAGGTAGCGACGGGACAAGGCGCCAACCAAGCGGAATTCCTCCGGTCTCACGCGGGGAGTTGCCGCCTCCGCAATCGGTGCCCCGGGAGCAGGCGGGGACTCGGGCCGGACCGGCCGCGGCAGCTCCGGTTGGTGCGCGATGCGGAGAGGTTTGGCCTCGGGGACATGCCCGGCAGGAGGCTCGGCGCGGGCCGCCAGGTGGGCGCGCACCGGCTGCAGCCAATCGGCCCTCGCCTGACGCAGTGCGGCCTCGACCGCAGAACGCAACGCATCGCGCACCTCGCCGCCCTGACGGAACCGAACCTCGCGTTTGGCCGGATGCACGTTGCAGTCCACTGCCTGCGGGTCCATCGCGATGTGGACAAAGAGCGAGGGATAACGCCCCGGTTCGAGCATCTGACGGTAGGCCTCGCGCAGGCCGGTGGAGAGAAACACATTCTCCACCGCGCGGCCATTGACGAAAAAAAATTGGCGCCCGCGGTCGGCGCGCGTGGCCCCAGGGCGGGAGACGAGGCCGCTCACGCGGATCCCTCTGCTTTCTCCCTCCGGCATCTCGAGCAAAGCAACCCGCTCTTCGGCTCCATAGAGGTCCGCAACCCGCGACGCGAGGAAAGTCGCCGAGGGCAACCGGTGAACCGTGCGGCCGTCACGGCGGTAATGCAAAGCCACCCCGGGAAAAGCCAGTGCCACGGTTTCCACTGCACGATCCAGATGCGCTGCCTCCGTGGCCGCACTGCGCAGGAACTTGCGCCGGGCCGGGACATTGAAAAAGAGCGACTTCACCTCCACTGTTGTCCCCGGGGCGCATCCGGCCTCGCGCACCGCGACGATTTTGCCTCCCTTGACCACCACTTCCGTGCCGGCGGGGGCGGAGGCCCGCCGCGTGCGCAGGACGAACTCCGCAACACTGGCGATGCTCGGCAACGCCTCCCCGCGGAAACCCATGCTCCGCACCGTGGTCAGGTCCGCCGCCGAGGCGATCTTGCTCGTGGCGTGGCGCTCGAGGGAGAGGAGAGCATCCTCGCGGTCCATACCCGCCCCATCATCGGTGACCCGCAAGAGCACGGAACCGGCGCCCCGGACCTCGATCTCGAGCGACTTGGCCCCGGCATCTAGGCTGTTCTCCATCAGCTCCTTGATCACCGAGGCCGGACGCTCCACCACCTCGCCGGCCGCCACTTGGCTGGCCACGACGTCGGAGAGGACGCGTATGTTACCCACAACTCACTCCTGTCGTTTGACTTGGCTGCGGCCCGTGGTTTAGAGACATTGCAATCTGCATACATGGCCCGACCGAACGACTCAACGCCGCGCTCCCCGCTTCTCTTCGCACCATGATCAAACAAAGAGTCAACCGGCACCGCGGCGGAAACCAGGACAACCTCTTCGGTTGGACAATTTTTCTCCTCTTGCTTGCCCTGGTCGCCGGCCTCTCGTGGGTGGGCAGCTTCTACATTTTCGGACATCCCGAAAAAGCCTTCAGCTACGGCCTCCTTCGCACGCTCGGCAAAATCGATGCGCCGAAACGCTTTGAATTGACCAAAGCGCCGCGAGGGCAATTCCTCGACGCCAACAAACTTGTCGAGCGCTACGGCAAGATGCCCCCGCGCGAACTCGAGGCCGAGAACGCCTCCCTCTTGCGCAACTACCTCCGCAATTACCTGCGCACCAAAGAACTGGTCCCTTATGTCATTGGCAACTTCAACGTCATGGGCACCTTTCGCCTCGGGCCGAACAACTTCTTCCCCGATGGCGTTGTCGCCCTCGCCCAGTCGACTGAAAATCCGTCCGTCCTCCTCGAACTCATTTTTCCCTCCGCCGAGGCCGACGTCGGCCAACTCGAGCGCATGCTGCGCATGGGACTCGATCTGCAATTGGCCCGCACCCTCGATCTCTCCGCCCTGATCAATGCCCGCATCATGCCCGACGGCCGCCTCAACCTCACCGCCGTTCCTCTCCTCTACGGCAGTTACACCTCAACCGATGCCACCGGCATCCTCAACCTCGAACCACCCGCCGACCTCAACATTTCCGCCGGCCTGCCGGTTCTGAACCAAGCAGCCGTTGACGAGGCCGACAAACGCTACACTGCGCAACGGGAACGCGACGGACCCCCCGTTCACTCGCCTGCCCTCATGCGCGTGCAACGTACGGAAGCAATTGCCGAAAGCACCATTCCCGTCGCCCGCGCCGAGCCGGTCACCCGTGAGGCCGTCACCACGCAAATGGACGGCCGGCCCGTGGCCCGCGCCATTCCCGTCAATACGGACGAGAGCGCCATTCCGGTCGCCCGGGCCGAGCCCGTTAATCCCGCCGAAAGCGCCATTCCGGTCGCCCGCGCCGAGCCCGTGGATCCCGGTGCCGTGCCGGCCGCAGCCCTCCAACCCTTTGCCGCTCCCACACCCGCTGCCGTCACCACTCCGCCCGCTGCCCAATGGACCGTTTACGAACCGGGACGCATGCCGCGCGGCCGCCTCCTCGATATCGACACGGCACGCGATCTGCCTGCGGAGAGCACCGGCGAGGTGCAATATCTGGCCGGCGACTTCCAAGTTAGCGCCTCGGGCCAAAACCGCGCGGTCCTGCGCGGGAGTGGCGGACAACAAAACGTCCGCGTCATTGTCGACTTTCCCGGCAACGCTGCTCCGCCGGCCGAGGGAGAGACCGTGCAGCGCAATGCACAGCGACCATTCCAGATCACCAACGTCGAGCGGGGCCCCGACGGACAGGTCAACGTCTATGTCCGGGAAATCACCCGGCCCTGACGGACCCGCGGAAGAACTCCGCCGCCGCATCGCGCAAGAAGGACCGGTCGGATTCGACCAATTCATGGCCGTCTCACTTTACCATCCGCACGGCGGTTACTATGCGTGCGGGACGAACCGCACCGGCCGCCGCGGCGACTTCTTCACCAACGTGAGCGTCGGCCCCGTCTTCGGAAAACTTCTCGCCACCCAGTTTTCCGAAATGCGGCAACTCCTCGGGGACTCGGATGACTTCACTCTCGTCGAGCAAGGCGCCAACGACGGCCGACTCATGGCCGACATCCTCGCCGCCTGGCCGGGACCCATCCCGCGGATCGTCATGGTCGAACCGCTGGCCAAGCTTCGCGCCGTCCAGCAACAGACACTCGCTCCCTGGGCGGACCATCTCACCCACGTGGCGCACGAGAACGACCTGTCCGCCTTTACCGGCGTTTTCTTCGCCAACGAGTTGCTCGACGCTTTCCCGGTCAAGATCCTCACCCAGAGCGGAGGCCCATGGCGGGAGCGACGCGTCGATTACGACGGCGGACGCTTTGTCTTTGTGGAAACGCCGTTCGACGGGCAACCGCCGCCCGTGCCGGACGGAATCCCGCACTTCACCACGGAAATCTGTCCGTCCCTCGAGCCATGGACCCAAACCATCGCCCGTAAACTCACCCGCGGCTGGCTCTTCCTCATCGACTACGGACATCCCGCCGCCGTGCGCCATCATCCCGGCCGCGCCGCCGGGACACTCGCCGCCTACCGGGGGCACCAACGCGCGGACGACCCGCTGGCCGAACCGGGGGCGCAAGACCTCACCGCGCACGTCGACTTCACTGCCGTGGCCCGCGCCGCCGCGGAGGCCGGACTCACCCTCGCCGGTTTCACCGACCAGCACCACGCCCTTACCGCACTCGCGGCCCGCACCTTTCCCGCCATGCCGGAAACGGAACTTTCACCCGAGGCGGCCCGCGAAATGCGCGCCCTGCGCCAACTGCTCCATCCCGAAAGCATGGGTACCACTTTCCAATTCCTCGCCCTGGCCAAAAGCACCACCGACCCGCTGACCGCTTTCCAATTTGCCCGCGACCCGCAGCGCGAACTGTTCTCATGACCAGCCCGACCTGCGAGCAGCGCGAAGCGGCGCGACACCCCGATCCACGGCAACGGACCGTCATGCACCAGCGCTGGGAGAACCTGCTTTTTCTTCATTGGTCCATCACACCCGAACTCATCCAGCACACCCTTCCGCCCGGCCTCCACGCCGACACTTTTGCCGGCGATGCGTGGCTCGGAATCGTCCCCTTCGCCATGCGTGCCGTGCGGCCCGCCGGGCTGCCCGCCGTCGGACCCATCTCGAATTTTCTCGAACTCAACGTCCGCACTTACGTGCACGACGACCGCGGCGTCCCCGGCGTCTGGTTCTACTCGCTCGACTGCAACCAATCGCTCGCCGTCCTCATTGCCCGCATTTTTTTCGGCCTGCCTTACCAACACGCCAAGATGCGGGCCGGTTTCGGATCCGTCATCGACTACCGCTCCACCCGGCGCGGCACATCGGAGGAATCCCGTTTTGTCTGGCGTCCGGAAGGCGCGGCCCGGATCGCCGCTCCCGGCAGCCTCGAGTTTTTCCTCCTCGAACGCTACCACCTCTACTCCAGCCGTGGCGGACAACTCTTCCGCGGCACCGTGGCCCATCTCCCTTACGAATTCCGCGCGGCGCAGGTCGAGGAATTCTCCGTCTTCCCCGCCACCCTCGCCGGATTCGGGAACCTCGCGCCCGAACCCCGTCACATCTGCTCCGCGGACGGCGTTGCGGTGCGTATCCTCGGGTTGGAACGGCTTTCATGAAACTTCACGGCCTTCATCACGTCACCGCGATCACCGCCCGCGCACGCGAGAACCATGATTTCTACACCCGCAACCTCGGCCTCCGCTTGGTCAAAAAAACAGTCAACCAAGATGACGTCTCGGCCTACCACCTGTTCTACGCCGACGGCGCGGGCACGCCGGGAACAGATCTGACTTTTTTCGATTGGCCCACCGCACCCGAACGCCGCGGCACACGCAGCGTGACGCGAACCGGTCTGCGCGTCGGCAGCACCGCCTCGCTCGAATGGTGGCGCGATCGACTGGGCTCGGGAGATTCCGTCACCGAACGCAACGGAAAGCCGGTGCTGGATTTTGAGGATCCCGAAGGCCAACGCTTGAGCCTCGTCGTCGACGGCGAACCGGCTGCCGCCGTCTGGGAACAAAGCCCCGTTCCCGCCGGACACCAGATCCGCGGCCTGGGTCCTTTGCTCCTCAATGTTCCAACCTTCGAACCGACCGACCGTGTCTTCCGTGAACTGCTGCACCTGCAAAACATCGGCACTTACCCGATGGACGGACGCGATGTGCACGTCTACCAAATCGGCTCGAAACCCGGATCTGCACGCGAACTTCATCTGCGGGTCGATCCGGACCTGCCCGCCGCACGCCAGGGTGCCGGCGGCGTCCATCATCTGGCCCTCCGCACCACGCAGGCGGACTACCAAGCGTGGGCGCAGCATTTGGCCGACTCCGGTACGCCGAACAGCGGGCCGGTCGACCGCCATTGGTTCCGCAGCCTCTACTTCCGCGAACCCAACGGCATCCTCATCGAAATTGCCACCGACGAGCCCGGTTTCACCACCGACGAACCGCTCGACAGACTCGGCGAAACACTTTCCCTGCCACCCTTCCTCGAGCCGAAGCGCCGCGAGATTGAGGCCGGACTAAAACCTCTGGCGTGACGCGCCGCGCCCACGCCGCTACCATCCACCTTTCATGTCCAAAGAAGCTCAACAACGGATGGAAAAAATCGTCAGTCTCTGCAAGAGACGCGGCTTCATCTTCCAGTCCTCCGAAATCTACGGCGGCCTCAACGGTTTCTGGGACTACGGCCCGATGGGAGTCGAATTGAAGCGCAACCTCAAAGACTTCTGGTGGCGCCGCAATGTCCACGAGCGCGAGGACATGGTCGGCATGGACGGCTCCATCATCATGAATCGCGCCGTGTGGAAAGCCAGCGGCCACGAGGAGACTTTCAGCGATCCGATGGTTGATTGCAGAACCTGCAAGGCTCGCCACCGCGCCGACCAGCTTCCGCAAAAAGACGGCACCCCATACTGCCCGGCCTGCGGCGGACGTGACCTCACCGAGCCGCGCGCCTTCAACCTCATGCTCAAAAGCTACGCCGGTCCGCTCGAGAACGACGACAACCTCGTCTACCTCCGCCCCGAAACCGCGCAGGCCATGTTCGTCCAATTCAAGAACATCCTCGAAACCTCGCGCAAAAAACTTCCCTTCGGCATCGCGCAAATCGGCAAAGCTTTCCGCAACGAGATCAACCCCCGCAACTACATCTTCCGTTCGCGCGAATTCGAGCAGATGGAAATCGAATACTTCTGCCGCCCCGAGGACGGACTAGCCCTCACCGACTACTGGCTCGAGGAACGCCTCAAGTTCTACGAGGACATCGGCATTCCGCGTGCGAAAATAAAAATCCACGACATTCCCGACGGCGAACGCGCCTTTTACTCGAAGAAAACTTACGATCTCGAATACGAGTTCCCCTTCGGCGTAAGCGAACTTGAGGGCGTGGCCTATCGCACGGATTATGACCTTTCTGCGCACATGAAGCACAGCGGCAAGCCACTCGAGTATTTCGACGACGAGAAAAAGGAAAAATTCGTCCCGCACGTCGTGGAGCCGAGTGCCGGCGTGGACCGCACCGCCCTGGCCCTCATCTGCGAAGCCTTTGACGAAGAGGAAGTCACGGACGAGAAGGGCAACAAAGAGGTCCGCACCATCCTCCGCTTCCACCCGCGCATCGCCCCGGTCAAATGCGGTATTTTCCCGCTCCTCAAAAACAAACCCGCCCTCGTCGAAAAGGCTAAAGCCGTGGCCGCCTCTCTCCGTCCCCACATGATGGTTTTCTATGACGAAGCCGGTGCCATCGGCCGTCGTTACCGCCGGCAGGACGAAATCGGCACTCCTTTCTGCGTGACCGTCGACTTCGATACCATCGGGGAAAACGGACCCGAAAAAGTCGACACCGTCACCCTGCGCCACCGCGATTCCATGCAGCAAGAGCGCATCCCGATCGCCGAACTCCGCGCGCGTCTCGAAGCCGCTATCTTTTGATTCCATGGCGGACGACGTCCATTTGCAGGCGCGCGAACTCCGCAAGTCGTTCCGTCTCGGCAGTTCCACCCTCGAAATCCTGCGCGGACTCGACCTCACCGTGCTCCGCGGCGAGACCGTCTTCCTCTGCGGCGCCTCCGGGGCGGGCAAAAGCACCCTCCTCTACACCTTGGCCGGGCTCGAGCGTCCCACCACCGGCGAAGTCCGTTTTGAAAATGAGGACCTCTACAGCGTCTCCGCCGCCCGCCAAGCCGAACTGCGCAACACGCGCATGGGATTTGTCTTCCAGAGCTACATGCTTCTGCCCGAATTGACCGCGTTGGAGAATGTGGCGCTGCCCGGACTCATCGGCGGCCGCCCCGACTTGGCCCGCGCCGCCGGCTTGCTCAAGCAAGTCGGCCTCGCCGATCGCTCCGGACACCTTCCCTCCGAACTCTCCGGCGGCGAACAGCAACGCGTGGCCATCGCCCGCTCGCTGGTCAATCGTCCCGGCATGCTCTTCGCCGACGAACCCACCGGCAACCTCGACTCCCGCACCGGCGGGGAAATTGTCGACCTCCTCCTCGGCTTGGCCCGGGAGCACGGCACCACTCTCCTCGCCGTGACCCACGACACCAACCTCGCCGCCCGCGGCGACCGCGTCCTCCACATCCGCGACGGCGCCTTGGAGGAGGCTTGAGACCCTTCTCCCCGTCACCAACTTCCCTATGAAAAACAACCTCACCCTCGTTCTCGCTCTGCTCGCCGGCGGACTCTTGACCGACCCCGCGCGCGCCGCAGAGGCACCCCACGAAACCCCGGTCCCGGTCGCCGCGGCAGATTATGTGTCCGCCGAAACGATCGACGGCGCCGGCTTGGTGCTTGATCCCCTGGCGGAACCGGATGGCGCCAGTATGCGCTTTTCCGGCACGGGTCCGCGGGGACGGTTTTCCCTTTCCGGCCGGGAAAACCTCGCCGCCTACGCCGCCATGCTCCGCGCCATCGCCGAACTCGAAAAAATGGATCGCGAAAAGATGTTTGGCCGTGCCGCGGGCCAAGCCGCCAAGGCGCCGGTCGAAGCGGCCGCCAAGTTGGTGACCGATCCGGCCAAGACACTCGCCGCCCTGCCCAAGGGGGCGATGAGTTTTCTCAAACGTACCGGCCGACAAATCAAAGAAAACAGCCGCCAGATCGCCGAAGGCAGCTCGAACTCCACAGCCGCCTCGGACCTCATCGGCCTCGGCAGCATCAAGCGTCAGTTGGCCGTCTCCCTCGGGGTTGACCCCTACCTGCCGGACGAAACCTTCCAAAACATCCTCAACGAGACCGCCTCCGCGGCCTATTTCGGCGGCATCGGGGTAAAGGCCCTCACCATGCTGGTCGCGCCTGCGGCCGTCTCCGGAACAGTCACCGGGTTGAATATCAGCGGCAATCTGACGAAAAAAATCGTCTCGTCCTCCGCGGCCGATTTGCGCGCCTCGGATCGCGAGGACCTGAGTTCGCTCGGCGTGCCGCCGGACACCATCGCCGCGCTCTTCGCCAACCGCTGGTTCACTCCCGCGTCGACCACCGTGCTGGTCGACGCCCTCAAGCAACTGGGGACGAAGAAAGGCATCCCGCGATTCGTCGCCGCCTGTGCCGGGGTGGAGGATAGCGCGGATGCGACCTACTACCGGGAAGTTGCCGCCCTGCTCGCACGCCGCGTGGCCGCGCAGGGACCGCTGGCCCGCCTTGAGATGTTCCACTCGCTGCCGGTGGCCGTTTCGCAGCAAAACGAGTTGGTTGTCCCGCTGCCGGCCGACCTCCTCTGGTGGACCCCCACCGCCGATGAAATTTCCCAAGCCTTGCTCCAGGGCGAAGGCGCGCCCCCCGCAGGAGCCGAATTGTGGACCGACGGACAACTCACCCCCATGGCGGCCGCCGCCCTGCGGGAGCGCGGCTACACCATCTCGACGGTGGATTGATAAGGTCCCCGCTTGCTCCCGCCGCCACCGGCCGATACGTTGCAGTTTCAACAAATCAACTTTATGGCCTACGAACTTCCACCCCTTACTTACGCAAACAACGCCCTCGAACCGAACATCGACGCGCGCACGATGGAAATCCATCACGACAAACACCATCAGGCCTACATCACCAACGCGAACAACGCGCTCAAAGACCATCCCGACCTCGCGGCCAAACCGGTCAACGAACTGATCGCCGACCTCGCCTCTGTGCCCGAGGCCATCCGCACCGCCCTGCGCAACAATGCCGGCGGCCACGCCAACCACTCCTTCTTCTGGACCATCATGGGCCCCAACGCCGGCGGTGAGCCGAAGGGTAAACTCGCCGAGGCCATCAACACCAAATTCGGCAGCTTCGACGCCTTCAAAGAGGCCTTTGAAAAAGCCGGCGCCACGCGCTTCGGCAGCGGCTGGGCTTGGCTCGTGGTCAACAACGGCCAACTCGAAGTCGTCTCCACCGCCAACCAAGACAGCCCCCTCATGGGCAAAGCCATCGCCGGCGTCGAAGGCACACCCGTCATCGGCTGCGACGTCTGGGAACACGCGTATTATCTCAACTACCAAAACCGCCGCCCCGATTACCTCAAAGCCTGGTGGAACACCGTTAACTGGGACCAAGCCGAGAAAAACTACCTCGCCGCGCTCTAATCCGCGCACACCATCTTCTCACCAAAAAACCCGAGGCCCCAACGCCTCGGGTTTTTTTCTTTGCTCGCCACCTCCCCCTTGAGCCGCCAGCCGAAACCGAGATAGCATCTGACCATGATCCCTCCGCAAAAACAAATGACCGGCATGCTCGGTCACCCGGTGGCCGAGAACCCGATCGACCGCATGTTCGACGCGGTCTACGCGCATTACGGACTGCCTTGGCAATTTTGGAAAAATAACATCGCCTCCGAATCCGACCTCCGACTGGTCGTGGCCGCCCTCGTGCCAGTCGGCTACCGTGGAATGTGCGTCACCGTGCCCTACAAAGTGGCGGTCATTCCACTGCTCGACGAAGTCGATGATGACGTGCGCGCCATCGGCGCCGCCAATTACGTGACGATCGAAAAGGGTCGTCTGGTCGGCCACAACAACGACGGCAAGGGCGTGGTCAAAGCCATCGAAAAAGTGGTGCCTCTGCGTGGTCAGCACGTGGTCATGCTCGGCGCCGGCGGTGCCGGACGCGCCATGGCGGTAGAAATCGCCTGGGCCGGAGCCGCCAAGATGACCCTTGTGACGCGCCGCGAGGAGCAGGGGCGCGAAGTGGCCGCCCTCGTTGAGAAAGCCAGCGGCGTGCCCAGCCAATGGCAGGCATGGCAGCCCGAAGTGGAAGTGCCGGCCGGCACCACATTGCTCATGAACGCCACCCATCTGGGCTGCGCGCCCGAACTGGAACCGGTGCCGGTGCTTTGGGATACGGTCAGCACGGACTGCGCCGTGGTCGATGTGATCACCAATCCACGCCTCACCCCTTTCCTCGCCACTGCCCGTGACCACGGTTGCCGCACCGTCGACGGGGTGGAAATGCTCGTGCAATTGGCCATGCAAATTTTCCAGCGCTGGACAGGCCTCACCCCCGAGGAATCCGTCTTCCAGCACGCGGTGGCCGAGGCCCTCGGCGAATAAGCGCTCGGGCCGCGCTTTGACTTCACCCTTCGAAATTCTAAACTCCACCTTCTTTTCCCATGGCCTACCTCAACGAAAACTATTCCAAACTCAAAGCCGGCTACCTCTTTCCCGAGATTGCGCGGCGGGTCAAAGCTTTCACCGAGGCTCATCCCGACGCGGCCGGCCGGGTCATTCGCTGCGGGATCGGTGATGTGACCGAACCCCTCCCCGCGGCCTGCCGCGAGGCGCTGCACAAAGCGGTCGATGAACTGGGCCACCGCGAGACCTTCCGCGGATACGGTCCCGAGCAGGGCTATGACTTTCTCCGCCAGGCCATCGCACAACACGATTTCCGCGACCGCGGACTCGACATCGCCGACGACGAAATCTTTGTCTCCGACGGCTCAAAGTGCGACTGCGGCAACATCCTCGACATCTTCGGCCCCGGCAACCGCGTGGCCATCACCGACCCGGTCTACCCCGTTTACGTCGACACCAATGTCATGGTCGGCAACACGGGTGATGCCGACGAATCCGGCGCCTATGCCGGTTTGGTTTACCTACCCTGCACCGCGGAGAACGGCTTTGTCCCCGCCATCCCGAAGAAAGCCGTCGACCTCATCTACCTGTGCTACCCGAACAACCCGACCGGCGCCGTGGCCACCCGCGAACAACTCGCGGCCTGGGTCGATTACGCGCGCAAGCATCACGCCATCATTCTCTTCGATGCGGCCTACGAAGCCTACGTGCGCACCCCCGGCATACCGCACTCCATTTACGAAATCGACGGCGCCCGCGAGTGCGCCATCGAGTTCCGCAGTTTTTCCAAGAATGGCGGATTCACCGGACTGCGATGCGCCTTCACTGTCGTGCCGAAATCGCTCCACGCGCAAACCCGCGGCGGTGAACGCAAACCGCTCTACCCCCTCTGGCTACGCAACCACACCACGAAGTTCAACGGCGTGTCGTACCCGGTACAACGCGCCGCCGAGGCGATCTACTCGCCCAACGGCAGACAAGAGGTGGATGCGCTGGTTGATTTCTACATGGGGAACGCCCGCATCCTGCGCGAGGCGGTAAGCGGGGCCGGACTCCGGGTTTATGGCGGCATCGATGCGCCTTACATCTGGGTGCGCGGACCCGAGGGCGTCCCCAGCTGGACCATGTTCGACTTCCTCCTGCGGGAAGCCAACATCGTCACCACCCCCGGCAGCGGCTTTGGGGCGGCCGGCGAAGGTTACTTCCGCATCTCCGCCTTCAACAGCCGCGAGCGCGCCATCGAAGCAGCCCGGCGCCTCGCCGCACTGGACTTCACAAAGGCCGGCTAACCCGCCTACCCTCTGATCGATGAAAGTTCTTCTCCTCTTCGCCCTCGCCGTTGTGTCCGCCGGTTGTGCGAATCAAGATCCTTACCAAGATCCCACCTACACACTGCAACGCGATCTTTACCATCGCAACCAGAAGTGGGACACCCTCCAAAACCGCCAATCCTTGCGGCGTCAGGCCCAGGACCAGCGTTACGAGTCGTGGTTCAACAATGTGATGCAGTAGCGGGGATCAGAAGCCCTGCGCCACGCGCTGCAGTTCTTGCTGGAAAGCCGCGACGTCCGTCTGCGATGGACGGTAACCCGGCGTAACCGGGTTCAAGCCGAGGCGTCCGGTCTGATCGAGCATCCAGTCGGCCGTTTCACCATCGGAAAAAGTCACCTTCCCGCTGGCCATGGACTGCGGCTTGGTAATGCTGTCCATCGTCACACTGACCCCGGCAGGCGCCGGACCGGAGCGCGCACTCTCGCCCTCCTGCTTGGCCGCAGCCAAACGCTCGACCGCCTCGCTTTGCCTGGGCTGCTCCTTGAGCTGCAACTGCAGGTCATCGACCAAAAAACGCACATCCATGTAGGTGACAGACATGGCGCATTCCTCTTTTAGGCGCTGCTGCACCTCGGCCAACGAGGCCCCCTCGGCCACCCAAGCGGCGACCAACTTTTTCTGCTCTTCATTCAGATTCATCGGGGGACAAGATAGTCTAGGGGCGCTTGGCTGCAAAGCCCCGCCGTCCGCCGGGCATCTCCGGCTTGCACATTCTCCACCATGGATTATGGAGAAGCCATGCCACGCACTCTCCGCTACTACTGTACTGCTCTGGCCGCAGCCGGCTCGCTCGGTGCTTCGGGCTGCGAAAACTTGAGCTCCACTGAAGCGGGACTGCTCGCGGCCGGTCTGGCCGGAGCAGCCACCGGAATCGCCCTCGGCACCACCGGCGTGCCGGCAAGCTCCGCCGTTCCCATCGCGCTCGGCGCCGCCGCGGGGGCAGGCGCTCTCGCCGTGGCCGCGACAAACATGCAAGTCGGCCGCGACCAGCGCATGCTGGCCGAACAACGCGGACAAATGCTCGTCGAGCAAGCCCGCCAACGCGGAGCGCAGAACATTCCCCGCTACATTCTCGTCGACACCATCTCCGCGCGGCCGACCGGCGGCGGACGTCCCGTTATGATCTTCGACACCGCTTCCGGCCAGGTGGCGAGCAACCGTCTTTACTACGTGGGTATGCCCGTCGGTCCCTACGGCTACACCGAAGCGCCTCCCGGTATGATGGGCAATCGCTGATGCCCTCTGCCGCGGACCCGGCCTGCATGGAGGAGCGTCCGCCGTTCCAGATCCTCCCGACGGAGCGCCGGGGGCGGGTCTTCGGTGTTGACTACGCGGTGTGTCCGCAACCGGATGGCGGCGAGCTTTATATCAGCCGCCCGGCATGGCATTGGTCCGATTACCTCCAGCCGGACCGCTGGTGGGACCGCAAAAACTTGCGCGTGCGGGGCGAACGGCTCGGCGGCAGCACCGGCACCGTCTACCGTGCGCGGAGCGCCCCGGACGGACTCCCTCCGCGTGACCTTGTGGTGAAATTCTCGCGACTCGCGCAGGATGTCCCGCTTTTCATTCCGGACGAATTCCTCGATTCCCTGCCGGACGGTGCAGTGGCCGATGCGCGCTTCCTTTCGCCCTTTGCCGAGTTCGGGCTGCTCCACCAATTGCGCAGCAACATTCTCAACCACGGGCCGCACCGTTTGCGCACCAAATTGCCGCTCGCCGTCTACTCTCCTCCGGAGAAATACCCCCTGTGGCAGACCGGGCGCCATATGGACATTTTCCGCACGCACCAGAAAACCATGGCCGAAGACCAGTTCGAGAACGGGCTCACGCGGATCACCCTCGATCCCTCGCGGGACTACATCGAAATCTTTGCCTGGATCGACGGCATCGATGCCGAGGAGGCTTCACGACTCGGTTTGCTGGACGAGGAACTCTTGGTCCTGCTGACCCGTTCAAGCAACCACGCGCTGTCACGACTCGGTTACCGCGTGCTCGACAATAAACCGCGTCACCTCATCGTGCGCCCGCGCTCCGACGGCGCACTTCTGCAGCGCCACGGCAAGATCGTTTACACCATGATCGACTTCGAGTTGCTCCAACGCCACGAAGACACAGCAGAAAAGAGGAGATGAACAAAGCGGCCAAGGTGGATCGCGATGTTTGCCTAAGGGCAATCTGCGCGGTCGGTTGGTCGCCGCGGCGGACTCCGAATCGCTTCGGTTCTATCGCGATCAAGCCCCAAGACACATCGCGCCGGGACGGCGCGATCCACCCGCCTTTCGGAAAAAAGCTGCACCACGCGGCGCCGTCTTGGATTCCTGACGGATCACGATTTCATATCCGCGTCCGCGTGTCCCAGGAATACCTCCGTCCGTTGACAGACCCGCCGATTGCTACACATCTCCTAGACTCGGTCGCTTTTTACCAAAACCGGCAGCGCTGGCATGCGACAATTTTCCTGCTCATGCCCGATCATCTGCACGCCATCTTGTCCTTCCCAGCGCAGGAATCGATGTCACGCGTCATCGGCCAGTGGAAAAGATACCATACCAAAGAGCACGGAATTGCCTGGCAGGACAACTTCTTCGACCACCGTCTGCGCAACGAGGCCGAAGCCAATTTGAAATACGACTACATCCGCCGCAATCCGGTCGTCAAACATCTCTGTGCCAGTCCCGACGATTGGCAATGGTACGTCGCTCTCTGAGGTGGATCGCGATGTCCCTATCGCGATAAGCCACACGATTAATCGCGCCGGGACGGCGCGATCCACCTTCTGCACCAAACTCAGCGCCGCGCCATGAAGAGGCGCAGCACATACCAGAACATCATGGCCATGCCGGCGAAAAGCTGGATCGAGGCCGCCACGTCGGCATTCGGCGGGAATCCCCGTATGACATTCGATGTCGTGTAAAGCACGGACCCGCCGGCCAGCACGATCATGGCCACACTGAACCATGTCCCCAGATCGAACTTGAAGAGGACAGCACAGACAATGGCCGCCAAACCAAACAATCCGCCCCAGATGAGAAAAGTGCGCAGAAAGGAGAAGTTTCTCCCGGTGGTCACCACCACCGCCGTGAGGAGCAGGAACCCTCCGATCGTGGCTTGCGCCGCACTGGCAATGACCCCCGGCGCCGCGCTGTCCGCCGCGGCCAGCAGCGGGACGGTGATGAGCGCCTGCAGGAGCACGTAGAGGAAAAACCCGAGGTATTGCAACGGCCGCGAGACCGAAGGCACGGCGATCAGCGTGGCCACCCACGAGAGGAGCATGAAGCCGCCGAGCACGACGAGCCAGGAGACGCCGGAAAAGATTTGCAGCACGTTGTTGGCCAGCCCGCTGCGGAAAAACCAAACCTCCAAGCCGACAAAAAGGAGGACGGCGAGGATGAGGTGCGCGTAAACCCGGACAAGGAAGGAGCTCTGCTCCCGCGCGGCCAAATCGGAGACGGGCGTGGCGTAGGTGGACATAATCGGAGGATTGCCCAATCTCGCGCGGGCGGCACGCTTTACTTTTTGGCGCGCGGATGGAACTGGCGGTGCGCGGATTGCAGGCCGCGCGTGTCGACATGCGTGTAAACTTGGGTGGTCGAAATGTCGGCATGGCCGAGCATTTCCTGAATGATCCTCAAGTCGGCGCCACCTTGGAGCAAATGGGTGGCGAAGGAGTGCCGCAGCATGTGCGGATGGACATTTTTCTCCAAGCCGGCCCGGGCAGCCAACTCCCCGAGCAGTTGCCAGATGCGCTGGTTGGTCAACTTTTTCCCCCGCACGGACAAAAACACTTCGCCGCCCGTTTTCGGGCCGACCAATTCCGGGCGGCCGGAGGACAGGTAGCGCTCCAGCGCCTGCCGCGCACCCGAGCCGACCGGCACCAACCGCTGCTTGTTCCCTTTGCCGACCACGCGGATGAAGCCGTGCTCCAGATCGAGGTTTTCCAGACGCGCGTGGCAGAGTTCGGAAACGCGCAACCCGCTGGCGTAAAGCAATTCGACGATCGCGCGGTCGCGCCTTTCGAGCGGAGTCCCGCCGGCCGCCGCTTGGATCAGGCGGGTTACCTCCGGTGTGGAGAGTGTTTCGGGCAAGTAGCGCTCGACCTTCGGGACGCCGAGGAATTCGGTCGGATCGCCTTCGAGCATCCTGCGCTGCACAAGGAAGCGGAAAAAAATGCGCAAGGCCACGGCATGAAGGCGGATGGTCGCCGCGGCGGCACCGCCCCTTTTGCGCCAGCCGAGGAATTCGCCGATCTGCTCGGGGGTCACCGACGACCAAACCCCGCCACGACCGGCCTCCCCCGACCAATGGGCGAAAAGTTCAAGCGAGGACCGCGTGCTCAGCTGGTAGTTGTCGGAAAGTCCCCGCTCGGTGGCGAGATACAGGATGAATTGGTCGATCTCCGCGTTCACTCCGGGTGGCGGCCGAGCGCGAGGCGTTCGTAGGCCTCCTGGTATTTCGCTGCGGTCTGCGCGATGATTTCCAGCGGCAAGTGCGGAGCGGGCGGCTGACGGTCCCAACCGGACTGCAACAACCAGTCCCGCACGAATTGTTTGTCGAAACTCGGAGGATGCTGGCCAGGATTCCATGCCTCGGCCGGCCAGAAACGCGAGGAGTCGGGGGTGAGGCATTCGTCGATGAGCAAAAGTTCTTCGCCGAACAACCCGAATTCGAACTTGGTGTCGGCGATGATCACGCCGGCCCGCGCGGCCTGTACCCGGCCGTAGTCGTAGACCTCGAAGCTGGCCTCGCGCACCGCGTGGGCGAGATCATCGCCGAGCAGGCGGCGGCATTTTTCCCAGGTAATCGCTACGTCATGACCCTCGGATGCCTTTGTTGTCGGGGTGAAGAGGGGTTGGGGAAGTTTGGATGCCTCGCGCAGTCCGCGCGGCACGTCATGTCCACCCACCGTTCCGTGTTCCCGGTATTCCTCCCAAGCCGCACCGGCCAGATACCCGCGGACGACACATTCGACGGGCAGGGGCTCTGTCTTGCGGCAGAGCATGGCGCGACCGGCCAAGTCGCCGGCAAAGGGCTGCAACTCGGCTGGAAAGGTGGCAAAGTCCGCCGAAAGGAGGTGATTCGGCATGAAGTCCAGCCGCCGGAACCAAAAAGCGGAGAGCTGGGTCAGCAACTCCCCCTTGCCCGGGATCGGGTCGGGCAAGATGCAATCGAAGGCGGAGAGACGGTCGCTCGCCACCAAAAGCACGCGGTCCTCCCGCGCGTAGACCTCGCGGACTTTGCCGCGGCGCACCAATTCCCAGCCAGGAAGTTCAAGCTCCGTCATCCGGGGGCTCTTACTACCGGCCCGCTCCCGCCCCGCAAAGTCCAAAGAAGGGGTCCGCAAATTCCTTGGATCCGCCCCGCGCCTCGCCTACCCTGCGCGACTCTATGGAATTCATGACTTTTCTCGCCCAAGCCGCTCCCGGCGCCCCCGAGCAACCACCGGTGCTTTTTCAGTTCCTCCCGCTCATCATCATCGCGGTCCTCTTCTACTTCCTTCTCATCCGCCCGCAGCAGAAAAAACAGAAGGA
>Ga0247841_10002550_pt1 | contig 35997 bp, 31 predicted proteins | sample LaCruzMarch2015__2_FD_192410 | JGI IMG/M metagenome (GOLD analysis project Ga0247841, IMG submission 192410) | Freshwater microbial communities from meromictic Lake La Cruz, Castile-La Mancha, Spain - LaCruzMarch2015_18m | ecosystem: Environmental > Aquatic > Freshwater > Lake | place: Spain... | reverse complement strand
ATTCCTTTCATTGCTTTATTTGTTTTAGTTGATGGTAATAGGATACCAAAATAAAGCAATGAAATATACTACAAAGATACAATATTCTCCCAATCCCTTATCCTATCTATATTTAAGCTTCTTCATTTTCATTTTTTTGCAACGTTAAAACCTCATTTGATAAACTTCATTAGCCAGTCCATGTCTTTACCTCGATTAGTCATAAGGTAATCAACAGCCTGATCTACCGAGAATCCTTGATGTACGACTCCGCTTATAGCAAGGGCAACAGCACGGGGATCATCTTTACCGGGGTGATGTACGTTCCTTCCAACTAGCGCGCCTCTTATATTTTTGCCGGCTTTCATACCCTGAACAAACTCGTTTATAGTTGGAGTCGGATCGCCTTTAGACTCACCGCCAAGCATCAGCATCGGACAAGTAGAAGCCCTTGCTACAAGTTCGTAATTCTCGCAATATGGTATCTTGAGCCACGTATAAAGTGATGTTTCGCCGAGTCCAGAAGCAACGCTGACGACTTTTATTAAATCATTAGCATTCTTTTGGTTCTTATAACTTTGATCGGCACCAGACACAAATAAAGGTTCAACGAATGCTGGTATACCATTTTTACTGCATTGATTTATGGCTTCTGCGCAATACATTATCGTCTTACCAGAATCAGGTGAATTCACGTCCAGTCTAAACATAATTTTAGCACCGTCAAGTCGTAAATTCTTTATGCTATCAACAGTGAATGCGGTAAATGTGTCGTCCATCTCAAAGACGACTCCTGCAAGACCACCCCTATTCATACAGCCTAGAATAACTTTTTCATCAAGAAAGCTGGGACCTCCGCCTTTCTTTACGAGATAGTTAATTATAAACATATCCTCGATAATGTCCGGTGTTCCCATGAATCCGTCAAATTCTGGACTTGTAATAACTCGCAACGCCCTGCTGAGATATGAAAGTCTGTCACCCATTATTAATGGTTCATCACCAGATTTTATGACCATACGTGCAGGATGATCAAGAGCTAGTATGGTTAATTTACCATCTTTTCCTGTGATGTATTCACGCTTCTTTCTTGCTGTTGCTTCATTCTTAACTACGTCAGGTGTATTCACACGAACGTCAGTTATCATGTCAAAGATATATCTTGGTAAAAATTCCTCTACCTTAAATTCGTAATCGCCTATGGAATATGCCATTTTCTATTCTCCTTTCATTATAAACCTGAAATAATCGGTTCACATGCTCTAAGCCATGAATGTGCAGGATCGTCCTTTGGTTTGAGTATACGCTTTTCACCAGCAAGTATCCATAAATAGTAAAGCTGATAGCCCGGTCCGCCTGCAACAGGGTGATAACCCTTTGGTATTGAAACAACACAGTTATTCTTGATAATATAAGCATCATTAACAGATAGATCGTCAGTATATATCCTTTGGATGCCGAATCCCTGTTGTGGTTCTACTTTGAAGAAATATAGTTCTTCCTGATCGCTTTCCTCTGGTAGATTATCGAAGTCATGACGATGTGGAGGATAGCTTGACCAGTTCCCCGGTGGGTTAAAAGTCTCGCCGACCACAAGCTTACTGGCTTTAATCCTCGTGTCAATGATGTCATGAACGTATCGCTTCCAATTATGCTGTCCGACTGTTCTTATGACAACATCATTGGGCGTGACGAGAACAGGCTTTGCCTTCAGATTTTGGTCAGCAGGAGCTTTGCAGATAGCGATCTCTGCCTGTTCTAAGCCATTAATCACGTAATCTTTATCAGGTGGAACGTATACACCATAAGCTTTCCCTCCAAATACGCTAGTTCTACTGCCAATAGTGGAATAAATGCTTGTATCTACACTAATGTCACATTTGCCATTGAGAACGATGATAGCAACTTCATCATTTCCACTATTTCCTAAAAAGCTTTTGTCTTTATTCAACCTTAAGATGCCAAAGGTTATGAAATTTAGTCCACAATCGCCACGCTTAACAATCTCAACGTAACCATCCGAAGGTTCGTATTCTAATAGAAATCCCATAATTGTAAAATCTCCTTAATGTTATTAATATTACCGAATTATTGACAATTAAATAGCCTTGAAACTTGATTATCATGCTTGATTATGATCCTCGAATCGTAAAGAAACCGATTAGTTCAATCTGTTTTGGTTTTATTTTTCTTCCTCTTACTGATTAAAAATAGCACGATCAATCCGCCTACACCAACACCAATAAAGCTTGTGAAGAATCTCCATATCAACGTATAAACGCCAAGCATGTTCTGCTCAACATTCACAGACGCCATGACCCAATAATTGCTAAACTCAGCAAAACCACTGCCCCCCGGTGTCGGACTGAAATATGATATGAAGAAGATAATAAACTGGATAAGGAATACTTTAGTGATGTCCTGATTTATATTCAATCCTGCAAGCAGTACCGGCGCTATAAGAGAGTTTACGCAAAGGCATAATATAGTTACCAAACCAGCAATGAATACTCTGTACCGCTTTGCCCCTGCAAATGTCAACATACACTTGTTGTATTGCTCTAAACCTCGCATTACCTTCTTCGTTGCAGTAAATCGTTTCTTTATTTTTAATAAGCGAAACAGGAACAACGTGATTTTCCCAAACACGCGCTTGATCAACTTTATTTTAAATATAGATAGCATAAAAAGCAGAGCAACGAAAAGAAATATTATAAATGCAACGCCGAAAACAGCGTTCATGTGGTGACCAAAATGTATATCAAAGCTGGACTTAAACAGGAATACTACTATATTTGATGTAACAAGACCAACAACAGTCAAAACAGCCCCCATCAAACAACCAGTAAAAGCCTCCGCAACAGGGATCCCAGCCCTTGATAGAATGTAGATTTGCAGAGGACCTCCACCGCTTTGTGAGGGCGTCATTGCCGACATAAATAAGTTAGCCATAAACGCATTGAATGAAGTCCAGAAGTGTACCTTCTTCTCGAAACTGTTGATTAATATTTTGAAACGCAGAGCATTAAGTAGCCACTGACTCAATACTAATATAATTGCAAGCAAGCCATATTGTGGTCTTATCTGTTTAAGACCTGTCCATGTATTCTTGTCAACATCAAGATATAAGATTACCGTAGCACTGATAATTGTGATAGCCAGAAATACCGTAAACCCAAGTTTGACATTATATGTTCGCTCACCTATGCGCATTTTTCATTCTCATTACAACCTTTTAAGATTTTCTACTTCTTGTGGTGTAAGATACCGATACTCACCGGGACGCAAATCGCCAAGAGTAATCGGACCAAGCTGAATTCTTTTCAATTTCAATACTTTATGCCCTACCGCAAAACACATTCTTTTGATCTGTCGTTTTTTACCTTCGTGTATGGTTATTCTAAGGCAGGTATTTTTGAGATCAATTTTAGATGGTTCTCTATCTACAATGGCGGGAGTGGTCATACCAAAATCTAGCATTATACCCTGACGAAGTTTATCAAGAGATTCTTCAGCAGGTATCCCTTCAACCCATGCTAGATATACCTTATCAACGTGATGTTTGGGATGTGTAAGGCGATAAGTTAGATCCCCATCATTTGTGACAATTAGCAGACCTTCAGTATCTTTATCAAGGCGACCTACTGGATAGAGTCTTTCTTCTGTGTGAGGGAGAAGATCCATTATTGTAGGGTCTCCGTGGGAATCCATAGTGGCAGAAAGATACCCGGGAAGCTTATTCAAAAGGATGTAGATTTTTTCGGACTCAGGATCACGTGAAACACGCTTACCATCAACTTCTATTACGTCATTTTCCGTGTCAATCTGCATACCAGAGCTTTCAGCTATCCTCCCGTTGACGCTAACACTGCCCGATAAAACCAGTTCCTTACAGTGACGTCTCGAAGCGATTCCCGCATCAGCCAGAAACTTTCCTAATTTCAGTTCAAATCTCCCTTTCTCTGATTAATTCATGAAGGTTAAATACTTGACCTCTTGCCTGTAAATAGTCTTTTGTCTATGTGACAATTATATATCATTAGAACTTTAGAGTCAAGAATATTCTTACTCAAAGTATTGAAGATTCAAGATTAAATACAAGACTTATACCAGATTTCTCTTGCTTAACAATATCGCAAGATATATAATGCCTTATAAATTTAGGAGAGAAATATGCAACAGAAAGATAAAATTAGAACAGGCTGGCGGGCATTAGTCATAGGACTGATACTGATACCTATAAACGCTCTGTGGATAGGCTATGGCGAAGCTGTATCAACAACCGTATCGCTTTTTTATAACGTTATTTTTATACTATTCGTCGTCACAATGCTGAACGTATTAATCGGTAAATGGCTTCCCAAAGTAGCGTTAAATCACGGTGAACTTCTGATAATTTACGTTATGCTGTCTGTGGGTTCTGCTATCGGCGGGCTTGATATGATGCGTGTGCTTGTATCTATGCTCGTAGATTCTCACTGGCTTGCGACGCCAGAAAACGAATGGTCAGACATCTTCTGGAGATATATCCCTGATTGGGTGACAGTAAAAGACAAAAGGATACTTCAAGGATACGTTGAAGGTCAGTCAAGCCTTTACGACAGTAGAATATGGCACGCATGGGTTGTGCCGGGGCTTACGTGGTCTGCATTTATAATTCTACTCGTTTTCGTGATGTTGTGCATAAGCGTCATAGTGCGAAAGCAATGGACTGAAGGTGAAAAACTCAGCTATCCCATTATACAGTTGCCACTCCATCTCACAGATAATAAATCAGACTTTTTGAAAAGCAAGGCTTTGTGGATCGGATTTGCTTTGGCGGCAAGTATTGATACAATAAACGGTCTGCATTTTCTATATCCCGCTATACCTGGCGTTGGTGGGAAATTATATGATTTAGCTCCCTATTTTACAGAAAAACCGTGGAATGCTATCGGATGGACGCCTGTTTCGATATTCCCTTATGCTGTCGGGCTTGCCTTCTTCATACCTCTCGATCTCTCCTTCTCGTGCTGGCTTTTTTATCTATTCTGGAAAGTAGAAAGGATAATGGCAAGTGCAATGGGTCTGCGAGGATTGCCTGAATTCCCGTATATTGATCAGCAGGCATCAGGAGCATATCTTGGGCTTTGCGTTATCGCTTTGTGGGGAACAAGACGGCATCTCCGCTCTGTCTTTGAATCACTATTTACAAGACAAAAGAAAGAGGATAAATCTGAGGCAATGAGTTATAAAACTGCGGTTATAGGAATCGTAATTGCATTAGTTTTGCTGACTTTATTCTGTTTGCGAATAGGCATGTCAGTACCGATAATCATTACTTTCTTTGTGCTTTATTTTGCATTGTCTACTGCTATAACACGGATGCGTGCAGAGTTGGGATCACCAGTTCACGATCTGCATTTCTCAGGACCTGACATGATTATAACAAAGGTACTTGGTTCTCGAAGATTAAGTCCCGGTAATCTGACAGGATTATCATTCCTGTGGTTCTTCAACAGGGCATACAGAGGTCACGTAATGCCTCATCAACTGGAAGGATTCAAGCTTGCCGAAAGATCGGGTGCTAACAACAAAAAGATGATGATAGCTATGCTGTTGGCTATAATTGTAGCGACTCCGGTATCTATTTGGGCATATCTTCACGCAGGATACAAGCAGGGCGGAACTTATGGTTATGGATTACAACCATTCGACAGATTACAAGGTTGGCTTTATAACCCAATACAACCAGACCCCGCCGCAAGTGCGGGAATAGCGATTGGTTTACTTTCCACTGTTATACTCGCAAGCATGAGAATGAGATTTATCTGGTGGTCATTACATCCTGCGGGTTTTGCAGTTTCAAGCAGTTGGTCTATGAACGTATTATGGTCGTCAATATTTGTAAGCTGGGCTATTAAATTCGCTATACTCAAGATAGGCGGGTTGAAGTTGCACAGCCAAAGTATTCCTTTCTTTCTTGGGTTGATTCTTGGTGAGTTTGTTGTAGGCAGTATATGGTCTATAAGAGGCGTCGTTTTTCACGTTTCGTCATATCTAATACTCTTCTGAAAAGAGTCCAATTCAAATTATTGGTAAAAGGTAATTAGCCACAGATACACACGGATTAACACGGATAAATACAGATACAGGATACAGGATGCTGTTTTTATTATTCTGTATCTTTTCTTCTTATCTGTACGAGTTTTTCAGTTAGTTGATGAATAGTCATAATTCATGAAAAAACACGGAGACACAGAGGCACGGAGAAAAAGGATGAAGGCGGAAGGATGATAGATGAAAAAGAAGAAACGAGTATTATAGTTTCATCCCTCATACTTTCTAAGTTCCCTCCGTGCCTCTGTGTCTCCGTGTTTAAATTCTTTCTATTTCTATAAGTGAAAAACTCGTATTATCTGTGAAAATCCGTGTTAATCCGTGGCTAAATTATTCTGCCCGGATTTTGATTTGCACTCTTCTGAAAATTTTCGCTTGACTTCTACCATTTTTTCTGTTATGCTTTAATATACTGACTTGTTTTGTAATAAATATGAAGTAATTATTCTCAAAATTTACGCCATATCAAAGGCTCAGGAAACACAAAAACAATGCTAGAACCCACTAACAGCTTATTTAATTACGGAAATGCAGAACCAAATATTCGATTTTGGCGCTGGTGGGGGCGATTTTATGTCTCGGTGTGTCCAGGGCTTGGGGATGATCTAAGTACTATATAATATATTAATATTTACTAAAAAGCCGTGGACATATTCAATTGTGTTCACGGCTTTTTTTTTAATCAGGGGGGATTTATTATGATCGGGAAACAAATACGTATTGAAAGGATAATGGATCGTAGAACTAATCGAACTGTTATCGTTCCGATGGATCATGGCGTAACGCTCGGTCCTATACCGGGCTTGATTGACATGGGCAAGACCGTTGATTTAGTTGCAAGGGGCGGGGCAAATGCTGTCGTTGGTCATCTTGGGCTTGCGCTTCATGGTCATCGAGGTTATGGCAGAGACATTGGACTGATTTTACATCTGTCTGCAAGCACAAGTCTCGGACTTTCACCTAACAAAAAAGTTCTCGTAAATTCGGTAGAGAGAGCCATAAAGATGGGTGCTGATTGTGTATCGGTTCACATTAACATCGGTTCAGAAGATGAATCATCAATGTTGAGTGATCTGGGCATGGTTTCACAAATGTGCATTGAATGGGGGATGCCTTTGCTTGCAATGATGTATGCCCGTGGACCCAAAATTAAGGATGAAACTGATGTTAACGCTGTTAAGATAGCGGCAAGAGTTGGCGCTGAACTTGGCGCAGATATTGTTAAAACGTCATATACCGGTGATCCTGATTCGTTCAGAGAGGTTGTTGAAGGATGCCCTGTGCCTGTCGTCATTGCTGGTGGATCAAGGCTAAGTGACTTCGATACACTAAAGATGATCGAAGGTGCGATGAAAGCGGGAGCGGCTGGTCTTTCCGTTGGCAGAAACGTTTTCCAGCATGAACATCCTGACAGATTAGTTAGAGCGGCGTGTGCGATAGTCCACGAAAACAAATCTGCCGAAGAAGCGATAGAGCTTTTGTCTGTGCCTATTGAGCCGATATGTGAGTAACATGATATTAGACAAAATCATTGCTCATAAGAAAATAGAAGTTGAAGAACAAAAAAGATTTCAACCGTTAGATGAGATCAAAAGGAAATTGCTCAACATCAATGAATTTCGTAATTTCCAAAGAGCAATCTCTCATTCGGGAAGGATCAACCTGATAGCTGAAATCAAGAAGGCATCACCATCAAAAGGTATAATCAGAGAAGATTTTAACCCGTCTGCTATTGCCAAAATATACGAGCAAAACGGTGCGTCAGCCATTTCGGTTCTTACTGATAACGAGTTTTTTAAGGGTGATCTTTCATACCTGAAAGTTGTCCGTTCTGTAACTTTAGCGTTGCCTATACTGCGAAAAGATTTTATAATTGATGAGTATCAGGTTTATCAATCAAGGCTTGCAGGCGCAGACGCCATATTATTGATAGCGGCTGTCCTCGACCTGCCAATCTTGACAAATCTGATTTCAATAGCAAAGAGCATCGGACTTGATTGCCTCGTTGAAGTGCATACCCAAGACGAACTCGAAAAAGTTTTGAATACTGACGCATGTATCATTGGGATCAATAATAGAGACCTAAACACATTTCAAACTAACATTCAAACAACTGCAAAACTGATGCAGTTAATTCCAGACGATAAGATCGTAGTAAGTGAAAGCGGTATATCATCTAAGGATGATGTAAAGTTCCTGCAAAAGTGCGGGGTTCAGGCAATGCTGATCGGAGAGTCTTTGATGACTAGCAATGACATTGCTTTGAAGATTAAACAATTAACGTTGTAATTCAAATGAGGAGAAACGAGAGATGAAAGAAACGAAAGTGTTTTTGAGCGAAAAAGATATGCCGTCAAGTTGGTATAACATTCAGCCTGATCTGCCAAAACCATTGGATCCACCATTGCATCCTGTCACTCATAAACCGCTTGGTCCTGATGATCTAGCGCCTTTATTTCCAATAGGACTAATATTACAGGAAGTCAGTCAGGATAGATGGATAGAGATCCCGGAAGAAGTTCAGGATATATATAAAATCTGGAGACCAACGCCTATGCACCGTGCTGTGAGACTAGAAAAGGCTCTGGATACACCAGCAAAGATATACTTTAAGAATGAATCTGTCAGTCCTGCTGGAAGCCACAAACCGAATACTGCAATACCGCAGGCTTATTATAACAAAAAAGAAGGCGTCAAAAGACTAGCGACGGAGACAGGCGCAGGTCAATGGGGTAGCGCTCTGGCATTGGCATGTAAACTAATAGGACTTGAGTGTTCCGTTTACATGGTTAAAGTAAGTTACGAGCAAAAACCATACCGAAGAAATCTCATGGAAGTTTGGGGAGCAACAGTTACAGCTAGCCCAAGTACGACAACTGAATCAGGAAAAATGATTCTTGCGCAGGACCCAAATTCTACTGGTAGTCTTGGAATTGCTATCAGCGAAGCGGTTGAAGACGCCGCAAAGCATGATGATACTAAATACGCTCTTGGTAGCGTTTTGAATCACGTCATGATGCACCAGACAATTGTTGGTCTTGAGGCTAAAAAGCAGATGGAGATATTTGGTGATTATCCAGACGTCGTTATTGGATGCGTCGGCGGAGGTAGTAACTTCTGTGGATTTACCTTCCCATTTGTCATGGATAAACTCAAGGGAGACAAAAAGAATCTGAAAGTTCTTGCTGTCGAACCAATGGCATGTCCGACACTCACAAAGGGATTATTTGCTTATGATATGGGTGATACTGCTGGTCTAGCTCCAATCGTAAGAATGTATACTCTTGGACATACATTTATTCCACCAGCCATTCATGCAGGCGGACTTCGTTATCATGGCGATTCACCTCTCCTGAGTTTATTGGTAAAAGAGAAGGTTATAGATGCTGTCGCATATCATCAGCTTTCAACTTTTGAAGCGGGTATGCTATTTGCTCAAACTGAAGGAATTCTACCTGCACCAGAAACTTCACATGCTATTAAAGCGGTAATTGATGAGGCTTTAAAATGCAAGGAAACTGGCGAGAAGAAAGTCATCGCCTTCAATTTTAGCGGGCATGGACATTTCGACCTTGCATCTTATGATGCCTATCTAAATGGGAAACTTACTGACTATGTGCTTCCAGACGAAAAGATTACGGAAGCCCTCAAGTCATTGCCAAAGATTGATTAGTCGGTCATCTAATAATTAAACACAAAGACACGAAGAACACTAAAATAGTAATGAGTAAAACAGCTTTATAGAAAATACTCATAATACGAGTTTTTCTGTTAGTTGAGGAATAGTCATAATTCATGAAAAAACACGGAGACACAGAGGCACGGAGAAGAAAATTGAATATTTAATCCGTGCTGATCCGTCTTATCCGTGTGCTATTTCCTAAATATTTAATCCCTCACCTTTCCTCTCTGTGCCTCTGTGTCTCCGTGTTTAACTTCTTTCTATTTCTATAAGTGAAAAACTCGTGTCATAACTCATCACTTGATTTCTTCGTGTCCTTTAGTGTTCTTCGTGTCTTTGTGTTAAATATTTTTATTATGAAATTACAGAGGTACTTATAATGTTACCCGATAATAAAGGGCATTTTGGTATGTACGGTGGGCGTTTTGTCTCTGAGACGCTTATGTCCGCATTGATAGAGCTTGAGTCTGCTTATCTTGATATAAAAAATGATGAGAAATTCCAGTCTGAACTGGATTATTATCTCCGCGAATACGCTGGCAGACCTAGCCCACTATACTATGCTGAAAAATTGACGAAATATCTCAGTGGAGCAAAAATATACATCAAACGAGAGGATTTGAACCATACAGGGTCACATAAAATTAATAATACTTTAGGTCAGGCACTGTTGGCTAAACGTATGGGAAAGAAACGCATTATAGCTGAAACTGGCGCAGGACAACATGGCGTGGCGACTGCTACTGTTGCGGCACTCTTAGGATTCGAGTGCGACGTTTATATGGGTGAGGAAGATACGATAAGACAGGCTTTAAACGTCTTTCGTATGGAACTCATGGGAACAAAGGTTATTCCTGTCTCATCTGGCACAAAGACTTTAAAAGATGCTATAAATGAAGCCTTTCGTGACTGGGTTGCAAACGTGAATAATACATACTATCTAATTGGTTCTGTAATGGGTGGTCATCCTTATCCAATGATAGTAAGGGATTTTCAGTCTGTAATAGGCAAAGAAACTAGACAGCAGATACTTGAGAAAGAGTCACGATTACCTGACTATCTTATAGCCTGTGTTGGCGGTGGTAGTAATGCAATGGGAACATTTTACCCATTTTATAAGGATAAGGACGTTAAATTCATAGGTGTTGAAGCTGGCGGGCTTGGAATTGAAACAATGAAGCACGGTGCAACACTTTGCGCTGGCAGTGCTGGTATCCTTCATGGTATGATGACTTATATTCTGCAAGATGAAAATGGTCAGATAATGCCTACTCATTCTGTTTCTGCTGGATTGGATTATCCCGGCGTCGGTCCTGAACACTCTTTCTATAAAGATACGGATAGAGCAGAATACGTCTCGGTCACAGATGATGAGGCTTTAGATGCTTTCAAGTTGTTATCGGTACAAGAAGGAATCATACCTGCGCTTGAGTCTGCGCATGCGATAGCTTATGCGACTAAACTTGCGCCAAAACTGGATAAATCAGAGATAATTGTTATCTGCCTTTCTGGTCGTGGTGATAAGGATGTTCAATCTGTATCACAAATGGTAAAATCATAAAAAAACAAGTGATGGTTCATTTTCCATTTTAATTTGGGTAACACTTTAATAATAGTATTCGATCAGTCATATTGAGTTATATAAAGTAACATTGAGGTATTTACAGAGATTAACTCTTGTGGTATGATGCTAACAAGTTTAATATTTAAGAAAGGTGGTGATTTAAAATGAAATTTATGACTATGAATGAGGTAGCAGAAACGTTATCAGTCAGTCGAATGACTATCCACAGGCTTGTTGGCAAGGGTGAGATTAAATATCTAAAGGTGGGACGTGCTGTACGAATACCAGAGGAAAGCCTTAAAGAATACGTGGATCGGAATCTAAAAGGGAATGGCGGGGAACATCCACAAGGAAAGCTATCAGAGTCAGAATTTAGCTTGGAAGGGATGTTTACTGAAGGTGAACCAATACCAAAAGAAGCGATTGACGAGGTTATAAAAGAATGAACCTTAGCGATACAGAAAAAGAAACCATCATAGATTTTATCAAAAACAACGAACCCCTCCCAAAGGAGTATATCTACAAACTCTTTGCTGATGAGGAAGATGTATTCTTATTCTGGAATGGCAGAAGCGAAGACGTTACCAACGTTGTCCTCCCTTTTCACTCAATAGAGCATATTGACGAACCACGAAAAGAGGTTGTTACCCGCAAAGATAATCAACTGGATTTATTCAGCGTTGACACTAAGGGCAGGCAGTTGATGGGATGGACGAATAAGCTGATATGGGGTGATAATAAGCTTGTCCTTTCCAGCCTAGTCAACGGACCCATGAGGGACGAAATAGAGAAGGAAGGCGGATTAAAGCTCATATACATTGACCCGCCATTTGCTGTCGGAGCGGATTTCTCTTTTAATATTGAGATAAACGGCGAATCAGCAGAGAAGAAGCAGAGCATCATTGAGGAAATAGCCTATCGTGATACGTGGGGTAAGGGAATATCAAGCTATCTTTCTATGATGTATGAGCGCCTGAAACTCATGTGGCAACTGCTTGATAAAGAAGGAAGCATTTGTGTTCATTGTGACTGGAGGGCAGCGCATTTCCTCAAATGCTTATTGGATGATGTGTTTAGCAAAGAAAATCTACAAAATGAAATAATTTGGTATTATCCAGATAAATTTGCCACAGGAGGAGCAAAGCTAGATCATAACCACGATATTATACTTCATTATTCAAGAACAGAACGCTATATTGCGAATAAAATAATGGAATCTAAAGATGAACCTACAAAACGTGCATTAAGAAAAAAGGTAAATGGTAAGACATTTGACATAAGAGACGAAGATGGGCAGAAAATTTGGGTAACTTATACAGAAAAAAAAATAGATGATGTTTGGCGTATTGGCAGAACTAAATCATCAGATGAACAATTACCTTTTCCCACACAAAAGCCCGAAGCCATTTTAGAACGCATTATTAAGGCATCATCAAAAGAGGGAGATCTTGTTGCGGATTTCTTCTGTTTTACCCCTTCATCGTTAATACTTACAAAAAATGGTTTTGCCAAAATAGAAAATGTTAATGAGGGCGATCATGTTCTCTCTCATTCTGGTATATTTTCAGAAGTATTAAAAAAGTATCAAAGAAATTATAACGGCAAGGTAATTTTTATCAAACCACGAAAACTTCCCGGAACCTTTGTTACACCGAATCATCCTATATTAGCTATCAAAACAACACGATGCCTCCATGATCAAAATATTTATTGCAAGCCTAGTTGTAGATTCCATAAGAAAAACAGATATAAAAATTGCCCTAAATATTATGAAAATTATCAAATTCAATGGTTAAATGCAGACCAATTAGAGATAAAAGATATTATTTGTATGCCAAAAATAAAAGAACTTGGTAATTATCAAAATATCAATCTCGAAATAGAGGAATTTAAGAGCAAACATATAAATGCTTTTAATCAACCAAATGAGAATTATTTACAATTGTCGGAATCCATATATCGCCTTATTGGATATTATCTTGCAGAAGGATTTGTTGATAAGAGAACTCTTAAATTTGCCATTAATAAAAAGGAAGTGGATTTTTCTTATGACATCAAACACCTTATAAGAACAATATTTAATATAGATAATTGCCGGGAAGCTCGATTTAAAATTTGGGGTAATGGAATACAATTACTTTTTGCTTCAGTATTTTTATGTAATTTTTTCAAGCAGTTTGGGGCAGGGGCAGAAAACAAATACATTCCAGATTACTTTATGAATACTGAGGAAAGCAATTTATTACAATTATTATGTGGTTTTATACGCGGAGATGGTAGTGGTAATAGTGAAGGAATAACTTTTACAACAGTTTCCCCACAGCTAGCTGGTCAATTATTTACTATTGGGTATAAATTAGGATATGCGTTTGGATTAGGTAAAAGACTACTTTACACCGGAAAAACAGCGTATGAATTAACTCTTTATGGTGAAAAAGCTCAAAAACTTAGATTCCTGTCTAATCTTATTAGAACTGGTAAAGAAACAAAACCATCCAGACGAATATTCAATTTTGTGGAAGACGAGAAATTTTATTATCTTCCCATTAAAGCTATTAAAGAAGGCATCTATGAAGGGCAGGTATTTAATTTAAGTATAAAGGATGATAATTCATATTGGACAGAAATAGGAATTGTTCATAATTGTGGCAGTGGAACAACGCCAGCAGTTGCAGAGAAACTAAATCGCAAATGGATAGCCTGTGACTTAGGACGTTTCGCTGTCCATACCACAAGGAAACGCCTTATCGCCATCCAGCGCCAACAAAAAGAGGATAGCAAAGATTTCAGAGCATTTGAAGTCCTTAATCTCGGCAAATATGAGCGTCAGTTCTTCATGACAAAATTCATCGATAACTCACAACCCCCTTTATCCCCCTTTTTTAAGGGGGAAAGGGAACAAGCCTATATTTCGCTTATATTAGAGGCATACAAGGCACAGCCTATTGAGAACCATCGGACAATACACGGCAAAAAAGCAAACCGCATGATCCACGTCGGACCACTTGACGTTCCAGTGACAAAAACTCGCCTTGAGGACATATTCGAGGAATGCAAAGAGAAGCTCTACACATCTGTTGACGTGCTAGGCTTTGAGTTTGAGATGGGTCTTGTCCCATACATGCAGCAGGAATTGAGAGAAAAGGGCGTTGATATTCGGCTAAGATATATCCCAAAGGAAGTCTTTGACAAGCGAGTAGTAGAGAAGGGTCAGGCAAAGTTCTATGACGTTTCCTATCTCTCAGCAAGACCAAATCAAGTTGACAAAAAGAAAATTACAGTAACATTAATGGATTTTATCACAAATTACACTCAAGACGACATAGAGGATATAGAACAATCCATGCGCTCAGGCTCAAAAGTAATCATAGAAAACGGGCAGATCGTCAAGCTGACAAAAGACAAAGATGGCATCATGAAGCGTGAAGTCCTGACAGACAAATGGTCAGACTGGATTGATTATTGGTCAGTTGATTTTGACTATTCAGACAAAAAAGAGATAATCAAGATAAAAGTAAACAACCCCCTTGATCCCCCTTTATTAAGGGGGAATGACAAATCCAATAATGAAGAATTTAGGGAAGTCTGGACAGGCAACTACATATTTGAAAACGAATGGCAGAGCTTCAGGACAAAAAAATCAGAGATAGAGTTTACCTCTGCCCCATATATATACGAAAAAGCGGGAAGATACAAGCTCATGGTAAAAGTCGTTGACATTTTGGGAATTGATACAAGTCAAGTCATTGAAGTAACCGTGAAATGAAACTATTGACAATTCCCCCTTTAGCTAAACTAATCTTTACCCACAAATTATAGACATTGTAGAAACCAAGTCTTTTCCCCCTTTAGCTAAAGGGGGATCAAGGGGGATTTGATTAGGGCTATCAGATTAAGATTATGTTACAATATAATAAAGAGCTAAAAGAAAATTCCAGATCACTCCGTAAGAACATGACGGATGCCGAAAGATTTCTCTGGTCAAAGATAAGAAATAGACAAATAAAGGATTATTGTTTCATTAGACAAAAGATCATAGGCAACTATATTATTGACTTTTATTGTCCCAAAGCTTGTCTAATCATTGAGCTTGATGGTAGTCAGCATTATACTGATGAGGGTATGAAAAAAGATGAAATTCGAGACAAATTCTTGGCAGGACTTGGTTTTAGAGTTTTAAGATTTTCGGATCGAGATATTCTAAAAAATATTAATGGAGTCATTGATGAGATATTGAAATATCTATGAGTTAGGTTTATATTAAATCAAATCCCCCCTTTAGCTAACTAATCTTTACCCACAAATTATAGATATTGTAGGAACAACATCTTTTCCCTCTTTAGCTAAAGAGGGATTAAGGGAGATTTGATTAAGGTTTTGGGTCATTTGGTTCAATAGATACTCAAAAATATCAATCAAGTTATTGGTAATATGCCGAAATACCTTTGAATAGATTCATTAATATTTATAGTCGCTCAATTTATCACAGAGTGTAGTGTGATCTAAAAGGGTATTTCCTCGTTTATTGTATTGACTAACTACAGCTATACAATAAAACAAATCACGTTCCGCCGTGCAACGGAAGAACAGAAGAGAGGAGAAACCCATGTTTATTATCTCATATATTCATGAATTTTTCAACGAACTGAAATGCCAAGAATACATACATAAACTACGATGGAAAGATAGACCTTTTATTTGCCCTCGTTGCGAAAATGATAACATCAAAAACTGGGGTAAATATCATCGTAAAAAAGGACTGAAAAGATATATATGTAAAAACTGCAACAGAACCTTTAACGACTTAACTAACACTTTGCTAGATGGATGCAAATTACCCATACAACTCATTCTATTAGTTGTATTCTTAATGTGTATTCCTTGCAGTTGTCTTCGTATCCGCAGGGAATTGGGTGTCCATATCAAAACTGCCTATAGCTGGTGTTGGTGGTTCAGAAACGTTGCACTGTCCTATGAAGTCAGTCGTCAACTCGAAGGTATTGTAGAAGCCGATGAAATCTATGTGACATCTGGAAATAAAGGACAATCCAAAGCAGGTGGTTCAAAGGAACTGAACCATCAACCGAGAAAACGAGGGAAGAAACAGCCACCTGGTCGTGGTCATTTCCAAAAGGATTCACCAGCAATAATAGCTTGGGTTTCACGAACAGGTTACACCGTGCTTTCAGTGGTAAAGGATTTCACCATAAAGACAGTTCAGAAATCAGCAGAGATAGCAGTTAAGGTTGGTAGTACCCTATATACAGATTCAGCTAAAAGCTATCAAGCATTAGTTGGTTATAAGCATGATTCAGTGAATCACTCACAGAAAGAATATGCACGGGGTGAGGTTCACGAGAATCGAGCAGAGAATTGTTTTTCTTTGTTACGTCCTTTCTTGGCATTGTTTCGAGGAATAGGCAAAAGTAATCTTGTAGGTTACATAGGATTTTTTCAGTTTTTGCGAAACTTTCGCAGTCTAAATGCTTGCCAACAAGCAGAGGTTATCTTACATGCAGCATTGGATCCTAATATTGCCAGCAAGGCAAAAAGAGGTGAATTTGTCAAGTTATTTGACCACTTTAAGTTACTACACACTATGATAAATTGAGCGATAGTTTTATAGCTTAAAATTTATAGATAAGCCCTTTAAATCCCCCTTTATCCCCCTTTTGAAAGGGGGAAAGGACTTATTCTCACAATATCCACATATTTGTGGGTAAAGATTAGTTTTCAAAGGGGGAATGGCTCTAACTCCCCCCTTTAGCAACTAATCTTTACCCACAAGTCTATAAACCCACGTGGATAAAGGATTTGTAACCCCATTTTAGCTAAAAGGGGGAAGGGGGAATTTGATTAATTAAACTAAATATTAAGAGATGATTCACATTACAAACAGATTTTGGTAACAATTTATTATTAAACCGCAGATTAACGCAGATAAGGAAAATATTAAAAATATCTGCGTGCATCTGCGTTTATCTGAGTGTGTCCCATATATGAAACATAAAAAATTACCGCAGAGACGCAAAGAACGCAGAGGAAACGATGAGAAAATCAATTCTCAGCTCCGCCGAGTCGGGAAATCAATAAAACCTCTGCGAATTCTCTGTGATCTCTGTGCCTCTGCGGTGAATAATATTGTCATGATGTTTCATAAGTGGGACACACTCAATAATTAATCGGGTAATAGCTAGAAATGGATTCCCTTTTTCAAGGGAATGACAAGCACATGGTGTCATTCCCTTGAAAAAGGGAATCCAGAAAACTTCGACAACTTTATTACCCGATTAATTATTTAACCTTCATAACTACCAATCCGGAACAGGTATTTCAGAAGGGCTTCTTGCTTCTCTCGTTCCGCCGATCTCGTTCCGCCGAGTAACTGAAGAAAAGTGCAACGAAAGAATAAAAACGAGGGGCTGATTGGCAACGTTAATCAAACTGGTTCTTCCGTGTTGAGTATGGAAATATATTCAAACTGAAAGATTTTAAATCCCCCTAACCCCCTTTGCTAAACTAATCTTTACCCACAAGTCTATAAACCATTGTGGATAGAGGATTTATAACCCCCTTTTAGCTAAAAGGGGGAAGGGGGAATTTGATTAATTAAACTAAATATTAATGAATCTATTCAAAGGTATTTCGGCATATTACCAATAACGCAATTGATATTTTTGAGTATCTATTGATCCGAAAACCTTAATCAAATCTCCCTTAATCCCTCTTTAGCTAAAGAGGGAAAAGACTTGATTCCTCAATATCCACGAATTGTGGGTAAAGATAAGTTTGCTAAGGGGGAATGTTGATACGACTCGATTTATTCCCCCTTAAAAAAGGGGGCTAGGGGGTTGTTTTTAGAATGTTTATGTTTTTTTAACGATTACTTGACAGCATCATTTAAGTGAGGAGTGTAAAGTGGCAAGAGCAATTTTTTTATCGTTGTTAATCTTATGTATTTTAATCGAAAGTAGCGCCTTTGGACAGGCTATATTCACGAGTAGCTCTCAACCTATAAATGTTTATCTCCTGCCATACCTACAAAACTGGAAACTTGATAGCCAAAACGAAAGTAAAAGTGTGAATCAATTCAGCCTTCCTTTATTTGTTAATATTAGACCGACAAATAATCTGAATTTTTGGCTCATTGACTCATTTTCTACCTCGTCTCTCGATAAAAATGGCGAAAAGATCGATCTGAACGGGATCAGCGATACAAAAGTCAAAGCCTCATACAGTATGTTTGACAATAGATTCCTGATAACGCTTGGCGCAAATCTTCCCATAGGCAAATCGGAACTTGATCAGAAGGAATTGGAAATTGCTAATCTATTATATAATGAGGTTCTGGGCTTTAGAGTGAATAAACTCGGTACAGGACTTGACATTAATGCAGGAATGGCAGTTGCTATGGATTCAGGTCCTTATGGAATAAGTGTATCAACAAGCTACTTACGGAGAGGTAGCTATATAAACGTTAAAGGCAATACCTCAGACTACAAACCCGGTGATGAGCTTGGAGTCGTAACTGCATTTGATCTAATCACTGATAAAGCAGTTTTTAATGGTGATGTAGCATACACACATTACGGATCAGACGATGCCAATAATATAAAAAGCTTCAAAGAGGGAGATGAATTAAGGGGTAAGATACTTGTGACATTCAGACTTGATCCTGTGATACTTGGATTGTCTTTGGCTGATACTATCAGGATGAAAAATCAGATCGCTAGTTCTAACGGTACGCTAACGGCAGAAGAAAACAATAGTCATGGGAATAGGCTCGATGCAAGTTTGATTGGTCAATATCTTATAACAAGACAATTTTCTATTAGCCCTCTAACAGGAATAACTTTCTTAGCAAACAATGGCTATGGAAAAAGTGGAGCATTCGTATGGAACGCAGGCGGGTCAATTCAGTTCGCACCCAATAGAAACGCCTCGTTTAGTCTTAATGCAAAGTATCTTAAAGGTAATATGGAAAGTGGTGACATTAACGTTTCGGGTTATGAGGTAGGAGCGATTATTGTAGCCAGATTCTAAAACAGTTTAATAAATGATCTATGTTATATAATCGTTAAAAAATACATAAACGTTCTAAAAACAACCCCCTGACCCCCTTTGCTAAGGGGGAATCTTATGGAGTATTCCCTTTGCTAAGGGGGAATCTTATGGAGTATTCCCTTTGCTAAGGGGGAATCTTATGGAGTATTCCCTTTGCTAAGGGGAAATAAATCGAGTCGACGTCAACATTCCCCCTTAGCAAAGCTAATCTTTACCCACAAGTCTATAAACCCTTATGGATAGAGGATTTATAACCCCCTTTTAGCTAAAAGGGGGAAGGGGGAATTTGATTAAATAAACCATATATCTAAATGTATCTATATAAAGGTATTTTGGTATCTCATTACAACGCCAATAATATTTATGAATGTCTCTTGATCCGAAACCTTAATCAAATCTCCCTTAATCCCTCTTTAGCTAAAGAGGGAAAAGACTTGGTTTCTACAATGTCTATAATTTGTGGGTAAAGATTAGTTTTCAAAGGGGGAATGGCTCTAACTCCCACTCTAGCAACTTTTCTTTACCCACAAGTCTATAAACCCTTGTGGATAAAGGATTTGCAATCCCCACTTGAAAAGGGGGTAAGGGGGGATTTTAGAACGAATAATAGTTTTATAGCTTAAAATTTATAGATAAGCCCTTTAAATCCCCCTTTATCCCCCTTTTGAAAGGGGGAAAGGACTTATTCTCACAATATCCACATATTTGTGGGTAAAGATTAGCTTTAGCAAAGGGGGTTAGGGGGATTTGAGGCGATTTATTTATTACCCGATTATTTTCTTAACCTTCATATTAAATCATCAAATTCGAGGAGATGGAATGAGTCAAAAGATGAATATTCTATTGTTTATGCCCGAACAAATGCGCGCTGATTGTGTAAGTGTGATCAATCCAGAAGGTGCAAAGACGCCAAACATGGGACAGATCGGTTCAGAAGGCGTAACGTTCACAAATTGCTTCACTCAGCATACAGTTTGCACACCATCAAGATGCTGTATGTTTACCGGATTATATCCACACAGTCATGCACATCGTACTTTGACTTATATGCTTCAACCTCCTGAGCGTAATCTATTTCGTGAACTTAAAGAGAATGGGTATTACGTACAATGTTTCGGCAAAAATGATATTTTATCTCAGGAATCAGTATCACTTGGCTTCGATTCGGTTCAATTTCGTGTCAAGCCTGAATTCCATGACGAAAACCCCTGGGCAGAGGGTCATAAGCATCACAAGTCATTTTACTATGGCTGTCGGAAAGGTATTGACGTAAAAGACGGCGATTGGGCGATAACTCAGAGCGCATTAAATTTCCTTGATGATAAGCGAGAGCAACCATTTTGCCTTTTTCTGCCATTGAGTTTTTCGCATCCGCCATATACAGTAGAAGAACCATATTTTTCTATGTATGATCGCTCAAAAATGCCAGAACCTATTTCACCAAAATTTGATGACAAAAGACGTTTTATGCGAATGATACACGAATCTTATGGATTAGATAAACTAGATGAATCAGACTTTCGTGAGATCAAGGCGACATATTACGGTATGATCTCTCGTGTGGATTATCAGTTGGGGATGATCTGCGATAAACTAAAATCCATAGGACAATACGATAACACAGCAATTTTTATATTTTCAGATCATGGAGATTACGCAGGTGATTATGGACTTACAGAAAAATGGTGGACAGGATTTCAGGATTGCCTAATACATACTCCATTCATTGCGAGAGTTCCCGGATATAATTCTGTCAGTAATCAAAATACGTTCATCGAAATGGTTGATCTATTCCCGACGATACTTGATCTTGCAGGTATCGAACCGAAGCATTATTGTTTTGGCAAAAGTCTGATTCCAATAATAAAAGGTGAAACGACTAAACATCGTGATTGCGTTTTTGCAGAGGGTGGGCATTTGCCAGACGAAAAACACTGCTATGAACCATTGATCGAAGGAATTTATTATGATAAAGTAAGATTACCTCTCAGAGACCCAAAAGTATTCTCAAAGGCGATAATGATCAGAAATGAGCGATACAAATACATCTATTGCCCTGATGATATAGATGAATTATATGATCTGAAAAATGACCCACAGGAACTCAAAAATATTGCAGAATATTCAAGTATGGATAGCATAAAACAAGAGCTTAGAGATCAGATTCTACACTGGATACTAAACACTTCGGATAGTCCGCAGTTACAATGGGATAAACGAGGATGGTAAGGAGGAGTATAATATGAATGTTTTTACCGCATACATTGAGTAGGATTCAGAAACAAATCTTTATGTTGGAATTATACCGGGGGTCCCCGGTGCTCATACTCAAGGTGCAACTCTTGATGAGCTTCATGAAAACCTTAAAGAAGTTTTAGAATTATGCTTAGAAGAATATGATGGTGATATTAATGAGCTACCAAAATTTGTGGGACTTCAGCAGATTGAGGTTGCGGTATGACCAGAATTCCTATTGTAGATTTTAAGACAATAGAAAAAGTATTAATTAAACTTGGATTTAGGTTTGTCAAATTAACCTTTTAATTAACATAGAAAGGAGCGGTATATGTCAGGTGAATTACCCCATGCCTGAAGGCAGGGGCTTCTTGCTTCAACGAAGGGCTACTCAGCATTTGATTGGTTAAGAAACCAAGTTTGATCAACTACACTGAGGAACTCCCCTCTCCACGAGCGTCAATTCGGGCTATCCCAGCCCTACTACGTTACGTTTTAGTTTCTTTAGGTCAGGTTTCCAACAATGAAAGGACATGTCCTTTCATTCAGTAACGAATTTGTATATCGTTACAAAACGTCTACCAAAATACATCCTGACTATTTTTGGAATTGATTTTGCACAGCACCCAATGACGTGCTGAAACCTTATACCAATTGTCAAAGAACAAAATGTAGTCTGCAAGACTACGTGGTTTACACGTGTAGCACAAGTTTTATATTTTGTCAAGGAATATCTGTGTTTAGAACAACACAGCAATCTTTCATCCCCATAGCTAAAGTTAGGGGTATTCAGATTGAAGGAGAGATAAATTGCTTAAAGTTGCGATTGTTGGTACAGGGATGATCGCTAATGCTGGTCATATCCCTGCATGGAAAAACCTTAAAAACGACGTTGAGATCGTGGCGGTCTCTGATATGCTTGAAGAAAGGGCGCAGTTGGTAGCCAAAACTGAGGGGATACCTTATGCTTTCAGCGACTGGAAGAAGATGATCAACGAGGTTAAACCCGATGTCGTGTCCGTATGCACACCCAACGCCTACCATAAAGAGGTAACTATTGAAGCTCTGAAAGCCGGTGCGCATGTTCTCTGTGAGAAGCCAGTCGCTACCTGTTACGAAGATGCCGTAGAGATGTTTGATACAGCAGAATCAGCCGGTAGAATTCTTTTCGTTGGTCAGAGCGCTAGATTTTCAAACCGATCCAGAGCGGCAAAAGAGATTATTGACGCTGGACAACTCGGTTATATGTATTATGCCGAAACTTACTACATGCGCAGACGTGGAACGCCAACTTGGGGACAGTTTCACATGAAAAAACACTCCGGTGGAGGTCCCGTTTACGATCTTGGAGTTCATGCGATTGACCTGCTTTTCTGGCTTATGGGCGGACCAAAAGTATTATCTGTCAGCAGTATGACTTACACCATCTTCGGTAATCGTGATGAAGGGCTTGCTACCTCATTATCGGATAGCGGTGCGCCTCTTGGTGTCCTAACTCCCAGACCATATACTCCTAACGAGTTTGACGTTGAAGACATGGCGGCAGGGTTTATACGTCTGGAGAACAAAGCTACTGTTGCCTTTAAGACAAGCTGGACTGCTAATGTGCCGCAAAATATGGGATATACTATGATATTGGGAAATGCGGGCGGTTTGGTTCTCGATCCGCTGACGTTGGTTACAAATATGGGAAGGTATCAGGTAAACGTTAATCCGCAAGTTCCGTCAGATCGAAGCGTTGAATTCAGCGGTCACTGGGAAGAGACGGAGCATTTTGTCAAGGTTATTCAGGGCAAAGAAGAGCTTATCGTTAAACGTGCAGAAGTCCTGAACGTTATGCGTACTCTGGATGCCCTGTATCAATCTTCAACTGAAGGTCGTGAGATTTGGATTGAAGAATAGGAGGAGAATATGAGTAAGAAATACAGAGTGGGTATCATTGGCGTTGCCCACATGCACATCAATAACGTAGCAACACTTTATAGTCAGCATCCGCAGGTTGATATGGTCGCCTGTGCCGATACTGTTCCAGAAATACCCGAATTACGTGAAGCGCCTTATACGAGAGCGTGGAATCAGAAAAACGTGATGACAACTCTAAATATTCCTCGTTCTTATGAAAATTATCAAGATATGCTCAACAAAGAACAGCTTGATATTGTGATCTGCTGTTCTGAGAATGCAAAGCATCCTGAGATCGTCGAGGCATGTGCAAAGGCAGGAGTGAACGTTTGCGTTGAAAAGCCTATGGCAATGTCGTTTGATCACGCATGGCGAATGGTTCGTGCATGTCAATTAGCAGGAACTATAATGATAGTCAACTGGCCTCTTACGTGGTCAGCATCGGCACGTAAGGCGAAGGCTTTAATTGATGAAGGCATTATTGGTCGTGTTCTTCAAGTCAAATGGCGAGGTGGTCACACCGGACCTCTTGGACCCGGAGCCGCTCATGCTGGTGTGGATGAAACTGCTGCGCCTATGAATGGCTCTGAAAGAAATGCAACGTGGTGGCATCAGTCATCTGCCGGTGGTGGCGCTATGCTAGACTTCTGTTGTTACGGCGCAATGGTCTCCCGATGGTACGTTGGAGAACAGGCTGTCTCCGTAGTCGGAATGAAGGCAAATCTTGATAGCCAATGGGGCGATGCTGATGATAACGGTGCTATGATCGTCAGATTCCCAAGCGCAATGGGTATCCTTGAAGGTACGTGGACTACGTGGGATCACGGCGTATCAAGCGGACCTATTGTGTATGGAACAACTGGAACTCTAATAGTCGAAGGCGCTGTTCGTGTAGAGCGTGGTCACGGACAGAATACTATTTTTGAGCCAGAACCAATACCCGAAGGTCGTCATCAGGTGCCATGGGAGTTTATTCATCATCTCGAAACTGGTGAGCCACTACATCCAACGCTTGAAATGAATTTTAATCTCCAAGCTATGGCGATCCTTGACGCTGGCGTCCGGTCCGCAAACAGTGGGAAACTTGAAACAGTAAATACAACAACATGGCTGAATGATTAGTATATTTGAATATTAATCCCCCATTGCGGTATGTATCAATGCAAGGGAATCGTTTATATCTTGAGTGCTGTAATGTCTTGCCTCAAGGGTAAATATTCCCTTGTATTCATGTTTCCTTAGTTCCTGAAATGCAAACGTAAAGTCTGTTTTTCCCATGCCGGGCAGGCAGTAGTGCCTTCTGCCTTTATCATCAACAGGGCTACCGTTGTAGTCACGAATATGTACATTACTGATCCTGTCGGCAAACTTTGCAATATCAGCGATCTCATTATTCCACGCCGCAAACTCTAAATCAAGGGTGAAGCTAAAATCAGGGTCCAGATTATTATATAGATATTCCGCAGTCGGAACATATCCTCCGCCGTTTGTGTGTGGAATAAACTCCACAGATATACTCACATCACGCTCTTTGGCATACTCTTTTAGTCTATAAAGCGTGTCGAGGTTGCGCTGTAACTTGGGATCATTGCTGTTCTGATCCCAGAGGTGAGTGGTCAGTATGTGAATATTGAGTTCATGAGCAATATCAACGCTTTCTTTTATGAGATTATATGCTTGTTCGTGGCTTTCTGAGTCCGTTTCACTCATAAGCCTGCCAGTATGCTTTGGACCGTGCATGGAATCAAACCGAAAACCTTCTGACTTGAGTTCTCTGATCACGTCACGTGAGTGATCCGTCCAAATAGTATAAACCATGAACTCAAATCCCGGGCAGTTGACGTATTTCATTTCGTCAATCAAAAATCGGTGATCCATTACACCCAGACAAGCTACCGAACAGTTTATTTTGCTATTATTAATTTTTTATCTCCTCTTATCCGCACTTTGGACAGACGAAGTAGCAAGTATAATACGTCCTACCAAACCCCCAATACGGCGCCATAACCAGTTCTTTCTCTGATTGGCATTTTGGGCAGACGACATCACCCTTTAAGTCTTCATCATTTGAAATATTTGAGTAATCAAGTTGATTTTTATCCAGCTTGACCTTGAATTCTTTCCTTTGTTTAATCTTTCTTTCAATACCCATTTTTAAATAAAATCCTTAAATCTGTTATGTTTATGTTATGTAACAGGTATAAATGTATCACATATATACAACAAAATCAAGTGTCTTTGTCAAATTTATACAATGATGTTAAAATAAGGATGGAAATGGATTGAAGATTCTAAGATTTAAAGATAATAGCAATCTTAGAATCTTTAAATCTTTTTACGCAGATGCTTGAAGGTCGTTTATCTTCTTTGCGAGACGGGATTTATTCCTTGAACCAGTGTTTTTCTTTATGATGCCCTTTGTAGAGGCTGAATCGAGAGTAGAAGACACTTCAGAAAGCATTTTCTTTGCGACTTCATAATTGCCCTGCTCTATCGCCTGCTCAACTTTCTTTACTTCTGTTTTGATGTTTGTTTTTACAGCTACGTTTCTTACTCGTTTTCTTTCGTTTGATCTTATACGTTTCAGAGAAGATTTTAAGTTTGCCACTAGATACTATTCCTCCATTCAAATTTATGCCACGTCAAAATCTTGCGTTTTTTTTATTAAGATAATACGATTTTTTTCAGTTATGGGCAGAAATGGCAGAAGTAGAACATGCTTCAGCTTGTTTTGTGAATTTAATTGATAATTTAACAAGCTAAAGCATGTTCTACAACGCTAACCGAAAAACTCGTAAAGATAATCAAAATTTCAAAACTCAATCTATAAATGATAGCAGAATTCTTGCATAAAGTCAACAGTTTTTCTCATATTAATACGAGTTTTTCACTTATAGAAATAAAAAGAAGCTAAACACGGAGACACAGAGGCACGGAGAGGAAAGGTGAGGGATTAAATATTTAGGAAATAGCACACGGATTAACACGGATAAGACTGATCAGCACGGATTAAAATAGTGAGTAGAATTATTTACCTATCCTTTTCTCTCCGTGCCTCTGTGTCTCCGTGCCTCTGTGTCTCCGTGTTTTTTCATGAATTATTACATATCAATAATACTCTTCCTCTTCGTATTCATCATCCTCTCCTAAATCTTCCTCTTCATAGACGTCATATTCGCCGGAAGTCATTAGCAGTGTAAGTTCCTTTGGAACCTCCACATCCATCTTTACAAGCCAACCATCTCCTTCAGGCGACCTGTTTACAAGGTCTGGTGCGCTTTCCAGAGCTTCATTTACTCCGACGACTTCACCCGTTATAGGTGCATAAAAATTGACGACTTCACCATCTGCGGATTCTATGCTACCCATAGGATCATCTTGTTCAAACTCATCACCATCTTTTGGAAGCTCAACAAAAACGATCTCACCCAATAAATGCTGGGCACGATCACTTATACCGATTATAGCTGTTTTGCTATCCTCTAATTCCACCCATTCGTGTGTTTTACTGTATTTCACAGTACCCTCCCCGTTCTTGCAAACTGCAAGCCAAAGATTAATCCCTAAACTTTAATTCTTAATCTTCAATTCAGTGATATATCAACACTTATGGATTTGACCTGCTCCTTAAAAGCAGAAATCACGCTGTTTCTAATATTCACGGTAACAAGTGTTTCCTCACCGTGATCCACGCTAAAAATTTTACCTTTCATGCTATTGACGAGATTTATAACTGCCCCTATGTTTCTGTAAGGCACGTGGATATGTATATCAGTTGACGCTATGTTAATAACTCGTTCAGCATTATTAACACATTCTCTGGCTGTCTGCCCATAAGCTCTGATGAGTCCGCCAACACCTAGTTTTATTCCACCAAAATACCTGACAACAACACAAATCAAGTTCTGAAGCCCAGACGATTCTATGGCAGATAGGATCGGTTTTCCTGCCGAATTTGCTGGTTCACCAGCATCGTTGCTTCTAAAAATCTTTTTTGCATCTGAACCAATGATAAATGCGTAACAATGATGAGTCGCATCAGGGAATTCAGCCCTGCCTTTATTCAGGAAATCTATTGCTTCCTGTTCTGTATTGACAGATGCTAACAGACCGATAAATCGGGATTTCTTTACGCCAATCTCCGCTCTGGATATGCCACGAACTGTTATGTATTCATCATGTTCCATTTTTTAATACTATAGTAGGTTGGATTGAGGAACGAAATCCAACTATTCTCAAAATCTGGCAACAAAAGAGAGAGACGTCACTGATTCCTGTTCTTCCAGCCTCAGCTTTTCTCCATCACTCAGAGTCGGTTCACGGAACGGCATCCTTGCAAGGTTTATCTCGACATTTTTCAATCTAATGCCGATACCCAGAGTTATACCTTTTTTGACCCATACACGTTCTTCATTGACGATGGAACTATCACTCAGGTTTACAAATGGATCATAATATGTTTGTGTATCACGTATGTATCCCGCTCTGAATACAAAATACTGAGTATATGAAAATTCTGCTCCAACACCATACCTTAGACCATCTTCAAATGGAGGATTCACGTCCATGCTCATAGATAACTTACTTTTTTCGCCATCTATAACCTTGCATAATACTCCCAATAGGAAATCTCTGCGTAATTTGCTGGGAATATCAGTTTTTTTGTCTATTTTTTTGAAGGATAATTTATTGCCGATATTCTGAAGAGAAGCCCCTATTCTGACACGATCACTGATTTGGTGCATCATCCCCACGTTCATCGCATAAGTTCTTCCTATCTTGTCACCATCATCTGTCGGCACTTTTGATCTCAGTGCCTTTAGATCAAATCCCAATGCAAAATCTTTTGTTAATTTAACGCCGTACCCGATCCCTACAAGCGCATCATCCTGCGGAAATGCGTTGATCGCTTTACCCTCTTTGTTTACTCTTATGAATCTTCCAGTATGGCTAAAAGCGAAACTCAATCCGAGACTTCCAAGCTTGCTCTTTGGTAATGAATAATTGACGTATTCAACCTCTGTTGGTTTAATATTGTATTTGCCAAAATCTTCCCATTCTTCGTTTTCATTTTCTTTCATGATAGTAGCAATAATTTCGGGAGTACGATTAGAACCGATGAATAGTTCATTACCTTTGCTGAAAGATAGCCCCGCCGGATTATTATTCAAAGAGCGAGAACCCATTGAGTAGGCAATATGGCTTTCGCCCATACCACCGCCTTCTGCTGGAATCAATTGTTGTAGAAACTCAACGCCATATTTATCATCCGCTGCAAATAAAGGATAACATAAAACAACAGAAATAGTTAAGAAAATTGCAATTAATATTTTCATCAATTATTTAGTTCCTTTTATAATACAACAACATGCTAAATGATCCCCTTCTTTGTTAGTATCAAACGGTAATCTTCAGCAGAAATCTCCCCGTCAATAACACTCTCAAATTCTTGTTTTGTTAGATATATTTGTTCTCTTAATATATATCCGAGAAGCCTTTTACTAATATCTTTATCACTACTATGAGAGACTTTAGTTTCGATTATCTTTTTGCCTTGATAATAATATTCAAGATAAATATGATCTCGGCTTCTATTTTCAACAAAACCTAGTAAATGTAATACTTTACAAAATTTATCTTTGGAGATTATTCCTAAAGTCACAATATTTCTCTAAAACAGTTTTTCTAAAAACTCAAGCTTCGATAATAATTCTTTTCCCAAAAAATCTTTTTGTTTTTTTAATCTCAAGTAATCTTCTTGCATAGAATGTAATAGATTAATTTTAGCTTCTTCTTTTGAACTTCCGGATGCAAATAATCCACGTTGCGGTACTAGGGATATAACTTCAGTATCATTTTCTTCATCCGAAAATTCCAATAAAATAGGAATTCTTTTTTTAGGGCAGTCAAGGTATGACAATTCATATTGAAGAAATTCTTCTTGCTCTTTAAGTTCTTCCCCTAATTCAGGTTTTACGCTTAATAGCCATGCTTGAAGATCCTCTTTTCGTTTTGCCTTTTTCCAAACATCAAGAGGAAATGAAACAATTGTTTCCTGCATACAAATACGCCTCCTTAAATCAGAATCTTAATCACATATTCTACCAATATGCGCACCATATTTATCCGCTATACTGAGAATCTCACCACGTTTTGCTATTAAAAGCTTATCAATATCCACTAACATATCTAACCTCTGTTAAGACTCAAGGATAACTTGAGCAACACCATAATTATCTGTACTTGTGATTGAAAGCAATATATTCTTAACGCCAATTTGTTGTGATAATTCCTCTGTTTTGCCACTGAGACAGATAGACGGCTTACCAAGCTCATCATTTACAACCTCTATTTCTTTCCAGTCAGTACCATTCCGCCAGCCTGTTCCGAGAGCCTTAAATAATGCTTCTTTTGCCGCGAAACGACACGCAAGTCTTTGCGATCTGTCCTTTTTGCTATTACAGTATAACATCTCTTTTTCTGTGAATACACGACCCTCGAATCTATCGCCCCAGCGTGACAATGCCGATTCGATTCGAGATACTTCAATCAAGTCAATACCTATTCCGATTATCATTACTGATCCTTATGAGTCCTATTAGTATGTTCACAAAGTTTAGATTATCAATTAGAACTACGTTTTTGTTGTATCCGAATTTCTCTGGGTTCGGATCGGATAAACCTTAATCCTTCTGGAAGTATCACGTTATCCTCACTCAAAAAAATACGGTCTTTATCTTTTCCTGTTATTTTTACCTTTGCACTAAGTTCAGATAAGCTAATGTCTGCATCAGTCGAACAATTGATGGAAATTGAAACTTTAGCTGGTTCCGCAGTAAGCTTTGAGACTTCTTTTGAGTCAGTAAATTCAACAGGAACGTCGTGAAAAGTTATAATACCTCTTTCACCACGAGTGATAAAAGTCCTTGCTCGATTTATTATATCTGTCCTGTCGCTTGCATAAAGCCACATCACGATAGCCAGAAGTAAACATATAACCTTAATTTCTATATTATCGAGTAGCTTGCGTATCATTAGAGTTGGTTTCCTGCGAAGTACCTGATCTGCTGGATTCTGGTACAAAATAGTCAACGAGTATAGATTGAAGCGTTTGCGGATTCAAATAGCGAGTGATTTTGCCATCCACTGCCATAGAGATTGAACCTGTTTCTTCTGAGACTATTACGGCAATGGCGTCAGTTTCCTCTGTTAAACCAATAGCGGCTCGGTGTCTAGTTCCAAGCGATTGCTCCCATTCTCTGCTCTGGGAGAGCGGGAGCGTACAACCTGCGGAGATAATCCTTCCGCCCCTTATTATTACCGCTCCATCGTGAAGCTCGGTGTCAGGGTGGAATATTGTCATCAGGAGTTCACGAGATACCTCAGAATCTATCGGGACGCCAGACTCAATAAAAGTATCAAGAGTCGCCTGACGTGCCATAATGATGAGTGCCCCAGAACGACTAGCCGAAAGCCTTTCGGATGCTTCTACGACAGACTGTATATACTGGCGCTCATCCCTAGTATTGCTGCTGATACCAAGAAAAGCTGATGTTCCGCCCATCCTTGCCAAAGCGCTTTTCAACTCAGGCGCAAATAAAATTATAAAAGCTACGACACCCCACGTCCAGAACTTTTGTAAAAGCCAGCTTAAAGTTTCCAACTTTGCCAGAGCGGCGACTGCTGATATTACTATCAATACAGCAATACCTTTCAAAGCCTGAATAGCCCGAGTACCTCGTATAAGCATAAAAGCCTTGTAGAATACGTACGCTACCGCCAATATGTCAATAATGGTAAGTATCCTGAGACCGATGAATTTTATGATGTTTAAAACTTCTAACATGGGAAATTAAATACCTCTGACAATTGCATCTGCCGTACGTACGACCTTTACCATCTCCTTAACATCATGAACTCGCACTATGTCAGCACCATTAGCGATGGCAATCGCTACTGTTGCGGATGTTCCTTCAACTCTATCCTTAATGTTGTCGGTGTGTAAAATTTTACCTATGAATGATTTTCTTGACGTGCCGATAAGTATTGGCTTTCCAAGAGCTTTGAATTCTCGCAGATTTCGTAGAATTTCGAGATTATGTGCTATCGTTTTTCCAAAACCGATGCCGGGGTCAATAATGATCTGATCTGGTGAAATTCCAGATTCTATTGCTATTTGAATTCTTTCTTGCAGGAATTCACTTATCTCTAAAATTAATGAGTCATAATAAGGTGCAATTTGCATGTCTTTAGGCATTCCTTTTTTGTGCATCAGGACTATTGGTACTCCCGCTTTTGCTACCACCGAAGCCATGTTTGGGTCTGACAAAGCGCTTATATCATTGACGATGCTGGCGCCCTTTTCCAGAGCTTTCTCTGCGATTACGGATTTATAAGTATCAATTGAAATGCAGATTTTTGCTGTTTTTGAAAGGCTTTCGATTACAGGTAGAACTCTATTTAATTCGATCTCGATTGGAACCGAATCAGAACCGGGACGAGTTGATTCACCACCTACATCAATAATATCTGCCCCATCTTCTATCATCTTATAGGCTTGCTTTAAAGCTGAGTCTTCATTTATAAACAGACCACCATCAGAAAATGAATCGGGAGTAATGTTGAGAATGCCCATTATCAGAGTTCGGCATCCGAGTTCCGCAAGGTGTCTTGGCTCAGTTTTTGGTTTAGGGAGAGAAGTGTAAGAGTTATTTTCTGGTAGCATTTTAATGGTGAATTACCCACGACTAAAGATCGTGGGCTTCTTGCTTCAACGAAGGGTACTCAGCGACACTGAGGGACTCCCCTCTCCACAAGCGTTAGAGCCTGCCCTCGTGCAGACGGTGGGTTCGGGCTATACCAGCCCTACCGAATGTTAGAATATTTTTGGTTTTACGATTCGAGGATCATAAGTGATGAGTGAGAGGTAATAAAAATATTATCCGCTAATTTATGCTAATCTTCACGAATATTTTCGATAATTTGCGTCATTAGCGGATTTATTTCCTGAACGGTTATTGATATGTGTTTATTACGCTTCGGCAACGACTGGTTCAGCTGATTCCTGTTCTATAAGTTCCTCTATATCTTTGGCATTGAGGGTTTCACGTTCAAGAAGAGCATTTGCCAGCTTTTCAAGCTTATTTTCGTTTTCTTTCAGTAAAGTCTCTGCCCTTGACAGGCACCCTTCTACAATATTGCGTATCTCTTTATCAATTTCAACCGCAGTTGCTTCGCTGTAATCCTTATGTGTGGCAATCTCTTTACCGAGGAATATCTGTTCATCCTTCTTACCAAAGGTCAAAGGACCGAGTTTTTCACTCATTCCCCATTCGCAGACCATTTTTCGTGCCATGTCGGTAGACCTTTCGAGATCGTCCCTTGCGCCGGTGGATGGTTCCCCAAATTTTATCATTTCTGCCACACGACCACCTAATCTGACAGCAATTTCTGCCTGAAGGTAAGCCTTACCGTAATTAAATTTTTCTTCTACCGGTAGTTTTTGGGTTACACCAAGAGCCCGACCTCTAGGAATAATAGAGCATTTATAATTCGGATCGGCATCTGGGATGAGATGAGATAACAAAGCGTGTCCAGCTTCGTGATAAGCTGTTATTTTCTTTTCAGCCTCGCTTATGATCAGGCTTTTACGTTCGGGACCCATCATCACTCTATCTTTAGCCTCTTCCATGCTTATCATGTCAACTTTATCTTTACCTCTTCTAGCGGCTAGTATCGCCGCTTCGTTGACCATGTTTGCAATATCCGCTCCTGAAAAACCAGGAGTACCTCTAGCTAAAATGCTGATGTCAACATCTTCCGATAATGGCACTTTGTTCAGGACGTGTACTTTGAATATTCCCTCTCTGCCCTTTACATCTGGAAGGTCAACGACAATCTGTCGGTCAAATCTTCCGGGACGAAGTAACGCCGGGTCAAGCACATCAGGTCGGTTAGTAGCCGCCATAAGGATAACGCTATCAGTAGTGTTAAATCCATCCATCTCGACCAGCAATTGGTTAAGCGTTTGTTCACGCTCATCATGTCCACCGCCAATGCCAGCGCCTCTATGCCGTCCAACTGCGTCCAATTCATCAAGGAAGATTATGCAGGGAGCATGTTTTCTGCCTGTCTCGAACAGGTCACGGACTCTTGACGCTCCAACGCCAACAAACATTTCAACAAAATCTGACCCGCTGATGCTGAAGAAAGGCGCACCAGCCTCTCCAGCTACTGCACGGGCGAGGAGAGTTTTTCCTGTTCCCGGAGGTCCGACAAGTAGAACACCTCTTGGTATCCTTCCGCCAAGTCGTTGAAACTTCTTTGGCTCTTTCAAGAATTCTATAACCTCTTTCAGGTCTTCCTTTGCTTCGTCACATCCTGCTACATCATCAAACGTGTTTTTTGTCTGGCTATCGGATTGCATCTTGGCACGGCTTTTTCCGAATGCCATTGCCTTGCTTCCCGTTCCCTGCATCTGCTTCGAAATGAAATACATAAACCCTATTATAATCAACAATGGAATTAATCCACTAGCAAATAAACCAAGCCATTCTGGAAATTTTGATGGTGATTGATAATCAAAGTCTATTTTTGAGCTTATAAGTTTCTCCTCAAGATTATAGTTGGAATATACATCACGAGGTGTTCTAAAGGTAAGTGAGCCATCATGTTCATTTCCCGTAGTAAATTTGCCATTAATCCAATCTTTGTTTATTTTTATAGATTCTATTACTTTTTGTTCAGGATTCGATATTATACTAAAGAATTCACTTGCTTTCAGGCTATAAATCTTTGTAGGCTCATTTAACAGAAGCCGCCAGAATCCATAAACAAGAACGGCTCCAAGTAACAGCCATACCATCATACTGCGCATACTTCTATTCACTAAAACACTCCTCTTTGAATGTCTGTAACATGAATAAAGCCAAATTTGTGATTATTGCTTTATTCATGTTAAAAATAAGTAGTAGTTTTTGTGCGAGTTAATAATCCCGCCAGGAACTACCGAAACCCGTTAGCAGTCTTCGCCAATGTTATCAGGTGGTTTATGTATGAGCAACACCTTCCCTACCTCTCAGGACTTTTAATCACTCACCGCAGGGTTCGGGGCTAGACTGAATACTCCGAAGTGCCTATATATTCACCCGTAACGTAGTCGTTTACGACTTAGGCTAGTCAACAAGGGCTTGTGTCTAAATTTCACCACAAGCCCACGATCTTTAGTCGTGGGTTATTGACTCTCGTTGTCACATATTCAAATTATATCATTAATGATTCAAATTATATCATTTACTACATATCATGTCAAGCGCATTAAACCATTCTTAACGTTGCAATGTACCTTAAACCTCTGTACTTTTCGCTAAAGTCCAATCCATAACCTACTACAAACTCATCAGTATATCAAAACCGACGTGAATTACCCCTGGCTTATGAAGATTAACTAATTAATCTGGTAACATTATAGGGCAAATTGTGGTATCATTTAAATAGTGAAAAACTTTATGATCCTCGAATCGTAAAACCAACGAATTATGAAGGTTAAATAAATAATCGGGTAATAGCTAAACGACTTAAGAAACCTTTTTAAACTTTAGGAAATAGAACGCGGATAAACGCGGATAAACGCGGATCAGGCGGATTTGCGCGGATCGAAATAAATAAATAAAAATCCGCGAAAATCCGTTTAATCCGCATCATCCGTGTTCTATTTCCTAAAAATTTAACATCATTTATTAAAACTGCGAAGTTCGTATTCATCTAATCCAGCTTCACCTTTGGCGTCTTGAATGGCTCTCTCCATCCAATAGCGAATGTGTGACATCTCTGCCAAACGTTCTAATGGTGTGTCTGATGGTGCATTACTATACTGATACTTTAAATTCTGTTCGCCTTCATCTTTACGAAGGATTAACCATCTCTGCATCCAATATTGGTTCATCGTCCCATGGAGAATTGGATGCGAAATGCTGAAGAGATTGATGGTTACTTTCTGGAACTACCTTTTCGAATTGCACCATATTACCCCATCTTTGGTATTGAAGTTGTCCTTGTAGATACTGTTTGGCTGTATCAGCCATATTTCGTGTTTTTGTGGCAAAGTAATGAGCGAATCTTTGGTGAAACAGGTCAAAGCGTTCTATTGCTTGTTTTATATCCGAAACGACTAACTGGATTAGAGACATGATAGAATTCTTCTTAAATAAAGAATTCTATCATATATGTCAAGGTGTAAGTGTCAACAAATATCTAATGTGACAAAGTCAAGCAAATAATAAAACAAAATCCTAAAAAAGTGCTCGATGCTCTCAAAATCGGAGAAATAGAGAGAATAGAGTTTGCATTGGGAGAAGCATCCGACACGAGCGAAGCAAGAGATAAAGCGCATAGAGCATGCAGATTATATGTGGGAAGAATGTAGAGTACCATTGATAGGTTGTGTAGTTCGAGAGTTAAAGAAAGGTAAGGA